>Ga0209541_10001447_pt1 | contig 47191 bp, 62 predicted proteins | sample RifCSPlowO2_01_FD_184027 | JGI IMG/M metagenome (GOLD analysis project Ga0209541, IMG submission 184027) | Groundwater microbial communities from Rifle, Colorado - Rifle CSP2_plank lowO2_0.1 (SPAdes) (version 2) | ecosystem: Environmental > Aquatic > Deep subsurface > Groundwater | place...
CATCTAAAACTTCTACTAACCCTCCAGCTGGACTTCCATCTAAAATCGGATCATTTCCATTTGAGAAATAAAAAGCAAATAACTTGTTATCTTTTAAAGTAAGTGCTGATACTACATGTTCTTTTTTTTGTTTAATAATTGGTTTTTTTAATCCGATATCACTTTTATATAATCCTTGGCCATTAACACTAAAATAAACCTCTCCATTAACAGCAATCGCATCTATAGAGTTGCCTAAATTTCTTAATCTACCAACCTCTCTGCATTTATCCATGTCTACTGCTGTAATTTCGCCAAATCTTGTTCCTACAAATAATAAATTGTCTTTTTGTGTCCATGACTCTGGCCAAGCACCACGTTTTAACCTTACTGAACCTATAATAGCATTATCTTTTATTGAATATCCGAATATTAGTGTGTCTGATAAAGCTTCATCTCCACACTCTGAGCCAAGATACAAAACCCCATCATGAGAGCCTAAGAGTTTCATGTTTCTAAGTTTATCAGGCAATATTGTTTGATTCTTGGCGTCCCTTATTCTAACTGTTTGATTTTTAGGCATAAAATTTAGATTGAACACAGGTTTATAAGAATATAGATATTATTATATACAAATAAAACTTATCCAAAAGAAAGTATATCCTTTAGGATATATTCTTTTACACCTCGAGTTAAGTTCGATTCTAGTTCCTGCTAAAACTTTATAAATTAAGTTTAGCTTTCTTATTTATGCAAAAAATTCAAGATAGAATAAGCTTTCACGATCAAATTTCAAGGAATAAGATAAAGTCAGTTTTATTAATACTAATTATATTTGCAGTTTTAATTTTGCTTTCATATGTGATTGGCTTGATTTATACTGATTATTTTTTCACAATTTTAATTTTTGGAATAATAATAAGCATAAGTTATGTTTTAATTTCTTATTATAATTCTGACAAGATAGCTCTTGCTAGTGTAAATGCAAAACCAGCAGAATATTCTGAATACAGACAGCTGCATCATATAGTAGAAGGTTTATGTCTTGCAAGCGGCTTAGAAAAACCAAGAATTTATGTTATGCCTGGAAACCAGATAAATGCTTTTGCATCTGGAAGAGATCCTGAACATTCTGTTATAGCTTTAACAGAAGGCTCTTTAAAAAAATTAAACAAGCAGGAATTAGAAGGAGTAATAGGACACGAGTTAAGCCATATAGCCAACTATGATATAAGGTTTATGACTTTAGTTGCAGTAATGGTAGGAATGATAGCTATTATCTCGCAAATATTCTTAAGAAGTTTGTGGTTTTCTGGAGGAAGAGACAGAAAAGGAAGAGGAAATGCTATTTTAATGTTAATTGGAATTATTTTAGCAATTTTAGCTCCAATTTCAGTTCAATTAGTTCAATTAGCAATTTCAAGAAAAAGAGAATTTGTAGCTGATGCCTCATCTGTAAAATTCACAAGAAGCCCAACTGGCTTGATTTTAGCATTGAAAAAAATTAAGTCAGAGCATGAGCCAATGAAAGTTTCAGGAGCAATAGCTCCTCTATTTATTTCTAACCCGATGAAAAGAGTTTCAGGTTTATTTCAAACTCATCCTAGCATAGAAAAAAGAATAGAAATTCTGGAGAGGATGTAAAATATATATTAGTTTTTTTAATATCTAACGACAAATTTTTGTTTAGGTATATAGTCCATTATAATAATATATATAAATTTTCCTATGTTTATTAAAAATAAAATGCCACGAGAAAATTATTTTGATGAACATGGTGGAGCAGATTCATGTGGTTTATGTGGCTTGATAAATACATCAGGAGGCAAAGTTAGTATGAGAGATAATATAGCCATGGCTACACAAATGGAACAAAACAGAGGTAATGGTCTAGGAGGTGGGTTTGCTATTTATGACAATAATTTGTTTGAAGATAATCTTAAAGGATGTTATGTATTACAATTTTTCTTAATGGACGGATTAAACTATAAAAAAGTTAAGAGATATTTAACTTCAATTCCTGATATAAAAATAATCTATGACGAAGAAATCCCAACTAAAAAAGTTCCTGGCATTAGTCCTCCTGGCTTGCATAGGTTTTTTATTAAACTAAATACAGAGAATGAACAAAATATAATTTCTGATTTAGTGATGAAGATAAATAAAGGAGCAGAGAGAATAGAAGATGCATGGGTATTCTCGAGCGGTAAAAATATGCTAACATTCAAGGGAGTGGGTTATCCAAGTCAAATAGCTGAATTTTTTAGAATAGAAGAGCTATATCCAGAAGTGCAAGCAGCTACAGCTCACTCAAGATTTCCAACCAATACACCGGGGTGGTGGGGAGGTTCTCATCCATTTACATTGCTTGACTGGTCTGTTATCCATAATGGTGAGATTAGCTCTTATGGAACGAATAAGAGATACCTTGAATCATCTGGTTATGTATGTAATTTAGGAACAGATACAGAAGTATTAGTTTATTTATTTGATTTACTTGTTAGAAAACATGAAATACCAATAGAAATTGTAAGTCATGCTTTATCTCCTCCTTTCTGGGATGAAATAAATAGAATGTCTGAAAAGGAAAAAAGATTTTATACAGCTTTAAGACAAACATATAGTAGCGCATTAGTAAATGGACCATGGACAATAATTATTGGTTTTTCTGGCAAGCTAATTCCTAATGGAAATTTTGATAGCGATGAGTATGGTCTGGGGATTTTCAGTGACAGGATAAAGTTGAGACCAGCAATAGTAGCTAAAAAAAATGGAATAGTTTATTTCTCTAGCGAGGAATCAGCAATTAGCTCTATAACTAGTCTTGATAATATAATAGGTGTTGAAGCAGGAAGACCTATTATTGCAACAACAAAAGGATATACATTAAACTTAGAAGAAAAAGATGAACTAAACTTAAGTTGAGATATCTGATAAATAGAAAATGTCAATTAAATTCACATCGAGGTCGGAAAGAATTAGCATAACTTATGGAGATATTACTAATTTTTATGTCAGAGAAATTTCTAATTTCTCTGAGCATCCTAAAATTTCAAAGAAATTTTTTGATATTAATAGCTTTAAATTAAATTTAGTGGAACAAGGCAATTTCTTGCTTGACTTGAAAGCAAGGGCAATTTTGCCTTTACGTTGTAATGAAAATTAAAATTTCCGCAGAAGGCATTAGTTTTAAAGAACTTAATGAATTAATTAGAAACCATCTAAGCAATGGAGCTAAAGAAATAGAGTTATATAAAGTAAATGGTTTGCGATATATTGGAAGTGGCTTGAGATGCAAAGATGTAACAATTAAAATATATGGTACTCCAGGAAATGACCTGGGTTTTGTTATGGATGGTTTAACAATAGATGTTTTTGGCAACACACAAGATGGTGTTGGCAATACTATGAATAATGGCAAGATAATTATTCATGGTGATGCAAGAGATGTTTTAGGATATTCAATGAGGGGCGGCAAAATATTTGTTAAAGGCAGTGTCGGTTATAGGGCAGGTATCCATATGAAAGAATACAAAGAAAATTTCCCTGTAATAATTATTGGAAATAGTGTAAAAGACTATTGTGGAGAATATATGGCTGGAGGAAAAATTATTGTCTTGGGTTTGTCTGGAAAACAACTAAATGGAAAATATTTAGGAACAGGCATGCATGGCGGCTCAATTTATCTTAGAGCAGATAGCACTAGCTATGATAAGGGGGAAAGGTCTCATACATTATCAAATGATGTTAATGTCACAACTCTAGTTGAAAAAGGAAGAACAGAAGACGAGCTTAAATTGTTAAGATTAGAGAAGAAACAATTAATAGAATATTTAACAGAATTCTGCCAGCACTTTAGTTTTAGTTTAGAAGATATAATTAAAAATAATTTTGAAAATTTTATAAAATTGGTCCCATTGAAAACAAGGCCATATAAAGAGTTATATGCCATTTAATAGTTTATGTGATTAAGAAATAAGAAAAGAGGATATAAAAGAGAGGAATTAAGGAATGCAATCCATTAAACTTAATAATATTACTCTTCAAGAAATCTTAGCATATCTTCAGTCTTAAAAATCTTTACCTTATCTTGCCATAGAAAATGGGGATCGTCACTCCATATCCCATCAGCTTTTATTGCTAGGGAAACAGCAATAAAAGAAATGTCATCTATGTCTTTAATTATCTTTTCAGCTTCCTCTAAAAAGTCTTGATATTTTTCTTTTGGTATTATTTCTATATGCTCAAAAATTAAAGAAAGCAAAATTTCAAATTCTTCCTTGTTTACTTTAGCTTTTTCTATTATCTCTTCTTCATATTTATGTATTTCTGTGGTTGTATAGTCAGGAGAGATAAATTCAAAATTTTTATTAAATAGGATCTTCCTAGAAATGCTATCCTTTATTAATGCTGCAATAACCCTATTTGTATCTGCAACAATTTTCATTTAACTATACCATGTCTTTTTGCAATTTCATGCTTTATTTTTCTTCCAATTCTTTCTGCATCTTTCTCGGTTAACTCGCTTTTGAACAGTATTTTATCCATTAACTCTAATTTTCTCGCTTGATTCCATATTGCTTGCCTTGCTATTTCACTCCACTTCACTTCTCTATGCTTTCTCATTATTTCATGCAGTTCTTCTGGAACTGCTAGGGTCATGTTTGTCATTGTAAGTATACTAAGTATTTTTACTTATTTAAACCTTTCTATAGTTTGTCTGTGTCTATCAATAAATAAAAGAATAGAGATTTTAGAAAGAATGTAAAATATATTTTCTGCTATAATAATCTTTTTAATCTAACATTTAAGTTCTTAATTATGCAGGAGTTTGAGTTTATATTATCCTTGCTAAGAGGATATAAAAGAGGAAAAACAAGATATATAGTTGTAACAGGAAGTGTTATCTCAGGAGTAGGAAAAGGAACTTTTACTTCTTCTTTAGCTATATTATTCCAATTTTATGATTTAAAGATTTCTATGTTGAAATTTGATGGTTACTTAAATGTAGATGCAGGAACTTTAAATCCTTACAGGCATGGAGAGGTATTTGTTTTGGATGATGGCACAGAAACTGACTTAGATTTAGGAACTTATGAAAGAGCCTTGCACAGAAATCTAACTAAAGATAATTACCTAACAGGAGGTAAAATTTTTAAGATGATAATAGAAAAAGAAAGAAAAGGTGAGTTTTTAGGGAGAGATGTTCAATTTATTCCTCATGTAACAGGAGAAATAAAAAATTTTATAAGAAATCTTGCAATAAAAGATAATGCAGATATTTTAATAATAGAAGTAGGAGGAACTGTAGGAGATATAGAAAATTCTTATTTTATAGAAGCAATGAGAGAGTTAAGATACGAGGAAGGAAGAGATAATGTTATTTTTGTAAATGTAGCTTATATTATTGAGCCTTCTTCATTAGGAGAGCAAAAAAGTAAAGCAGCTCAACTTGGTATCTCAAGATTAATGTCTTTAGGAATACAACCAGACATAATTATATGTCGAGCTTCTAGTCCAATAAAAGAAAGCATAAGAGAAAAGTTAAGTATAACTTCTAATGTTCCTTTACAAAACGTCATCTCTGCTCCTGATTTGGATAGTATATACAAAGTTCCATCATATCTTAAAGAGCAAAACCTTGATTTTACAATCCTTAATATCTTTAAGTTAAAACCAAAGATAAACAAAGAGTTTTATAATAAATGGCAAAAATTTTTCTCTAGATTAAAAAATCCAGAGAAAGAAATTGAAGTTGCAATAACAGGAAAATATACTGGTGTGCATGACTCTTATTTAAGCATATTAAAGGCATTAGAACATGTTTCAGCTTTATTAAGATGTAAAACAAAAATAAGATGGATAGAGACTACAGACATTTCTAAGCTCGAGGATGCAGAAAAAGTTCTTGGAGGAATAAAAGGAATAATTGTACCAGGAGGATTTGGAGCAAGAGGAACAGAGGGCAAAATAAAATGTATAGAATATGCAAGAAAGAATAATATTTCTTTTTTAGGTTTATGTTTTGGTTTTCAGTTAGCAGTAATAGAATTTGCAAGAAATGTTCTTAAGCTAGATGCAAATTCTACTGAAATTAATCCTAACACAAAAGAACCAGTAATAGATTTGCTTCCAGAACAAAAAACAATAGAAGAAAAAGGAGGAACAATGAGATTAGGAAGCCACAACATTTTAATTAAAAAAAATTCTTTTGCTTATAATTTATATAAAAAACAAGAAATAAGAGAAAGATTTAGGCATAGATATGAGGTTAATCCTTTATATATAGAGCAACTTGAATATTCTGGACTAATATTTTCTGGTATAAGCAAGAAAGATAAGAGAATAATGCAAATTTTAGAATTGCCGCAGCATAAATTTTTTCTTGCTACACAATTTCATCCAGAATTTTCATCTAAACCATTAATACCTCATCCTTTATTTATAGGATTTGTTGAAGCGTGTTTAAGCTAATATATAAACAAGAATACAAAAATTTATAAATATCTCAAGCCAAAATATACTATTGGGTGGATTGTTGTTGTGGTTTGGCTTGAATTTGATCCTTTGAAGTAAACTGAGTAAGAAAAATGAGAAAAGTGATAATTAAAGAACCTACTCTAAACACAATTCTAGTTAGTTGTTTAAGATATTACAAAAGAGAAGTTGGGGGTTTATTAACTGGCTACAGAAAAAATGATTTCTGGTTTGCAGACAATGCGTTTCTTAGTACTATTGATGGATTTTGTAGTATTGACTATGAAAAATCTAAAAGAAATTTAAGAAAATTAAGGGAAATAGTTGAAGATATGAACTTATCAGTAGTTGGAGATTTTCATTCGCATACAGATTATGCTGATGAAACATACGTAGCAGAGCCTTCAGAGGATGATTTAAAAGACATGCTAAAAAATCCTGGCTGGATTTTCTTGATTTTAGAAATGCACAAACAAAGAAGAAAGCAGACTTGGAAAAGAGCTATTCATGGAGGTTTTTATGGAAGCATGGGAGACAATTATTTTTGTAGTATGAGGGCTTTCTGTGTAAATATTGAGAGAAAAAGAAAATATGATGATGTGAAAATAATCTGCCCGGAAATATCAAGCTTTAATTTTTCTTAAAAAACAACCCACACAAACAATGTCCTTGTTCTTTTATTTCAGCAAGATGCCAATAGCAAGGGCATATCTTTTTTCTATCCTCTAATTTATTTCCAGTTATAACTCTGCATGGGCAGTAGAACTCTCCAAGTTTTTTCTTTTTCTCAACTAATCCTTTAAAAACCCACTCTCTCCTTTTTAAATCTGGATTTAGCTTTAAACCTTTTTTCTTTGCATACTCCTCACTTGATTTTTTTATTTTTTTATATAGCTCAATTTCTGGCATTTTTAAGATGTTAAGATATATACTCATAAGCTGATTTAGCAGCTAAAGCTCCTTGACTTGCTGCTACTACAACCTGCTTTAGTTTAGATTTTACTGCATCTCCTGCTGCAAAAACTCCTTTTGCATTTGTTTTCATCTCTTCATTAACTTTGATATAGCCATCTTTATCTATCTTAAGTCCCAACTTTTTTACAATAGCAGTAACAGGAATTGCCCCAATCTCAATAAACACCCCGTCAAGCTTAATTTCTTGTTTTTTATTTTTCTCTTTAACTATTAAACTTTCAACTTTTTCCTTGCCCTTTACTTTTATAGGAACAGAGTTACAAATTATCTCTATATTTTTTGCCTGTATAATCCTATTATTCTCTATTTTCTCGCATCTCAACTCATTTCCTCTATAGATGATATAAACTTTTTTTGCAATTCCAGCTAGCAATAAAGCAGCCTTGCATGCAGAATCGCTTCCTCCTATTACAGCCACATTTTTATTCTTAAAAAAATAAGCATCACAACTAGCACAATAACTTATTCCTCTCCCAAGAAATTTTTCCTCTCCCTCTACCTCAAGCTTCTTTTTTTCTGTTCCTAAAGCTATGATTAAAGCTTTTGAGTGAACAACTTTTCCATTTATCAGCTCAATCACAAAACCAGTCCTATCCTTGTCTAAATTGGCAACTTCAGAATTTAAAAACTCAGTTCCAACTGAAATTGCTTGCTCTGAAAATTTTTGCATTAATTCTATTCCAGAACCAACAAAGCCAGGATAATTCTCTATTTTTTCAGCAAGTAAAGCCATTCCTCCTATATCTTTTGTTATTAAAGCTGTATGCAAGCCATAACGAGAAGAATAAATTCCAGCTGTAAGACCAGCAGGACCGCCTCCTAAAATACAAACATCATAGTGAATAATATCCTTATCTTTAATTTCCTTACTAAAAATATGAAAGTGTTTTTTATTTTGCATCTTCAAAAATTGAAAATTTTTGACATCCATCAGAAATTGAAGACTTCAAAAACTTTAGTTTTTGATAGCTTCAGGAATAAAATTCCTGAGAGTGCTCGAAAATCTAAAGATTTTCGACATGCTCAGAAATCATAAATTTCTGACATTTCTGAGGTTTTCTTGATTTTTAAAAAGTTGTAGTATATATTATATAAACAAAACCTATTTAAATGTATTTTTTCTTAAAAAATTATGGAAATAGACAGAAAAACTTGGTTTTGCAATTCTAATTTAACTAGCTGTGTCTGTTTCATGACAGGAATTAAATTTATACCTTATTCCTGTTAAGTTTTACAAGGAAACTTGACAGGTTAATTCTAAAATGCTTAAACAATTATCCTCCACAATAAGACCATTAGACATTTGTTCTAGATGTTTGAATCACGAGATTAACAGCTGGGTAAATGAAAATTGGAGTGTTATAGACGAAGAAACAAAAAAACAGATTCGCGAGGAACTTAAAGCAATAAAGCTTAAACAAGGAAAATGTTTAGTATGCAATAATTTTGTAGTTTCTGAAGGAGCCATGGAAAAAATCCTAGAAATTTTAGAGGAAAACAATATCTCTAGCAAGATTAAAGATGAATTTAGAAAATCTTTCTTTGTGATTTTGACATTTGAAGAAAAGCTTGCGAGTTAATTAGAAAGCATTCTGAAAATAAAATTAAAGAGTTTGTAATCAAAAAAACTCTCTGAGTTTACCACACACTAAAGTGTGTGGTTTGTGAGTTTTTTGGATGTTCAGAGAAATCTGAAGTTGCTTTGCAACTTCTGCATCCTAAAGGATGCAGTTTAATTTCTCTGACATTAGGAAATAAGTTTAAATAAGAACCAGCTTTAGTCTTCTTATGAAGATTATTTTTGAGGTAATTGATAAAACAGGCAGAAAAATTTGTTTGCCTAAAGAAAGATGGAAACATATAAGAAAAAAGCATCCAGAAGTGGAGGATTTTGAAGAGATAGAACAAACTATTAAAGGTCCAGATAAAATAATAGATTCTAAGTTTGATGAAACAATCAAATATTATTATAAATTTTTTAAAGATCAAAAAAACACCAGAACAATTTTTATTGGTAGCAGTTAAATATTTAAATGAAGAAGGTTTTGTTATTACAGCATATTTTGAGAAACATATAAGAAAATGAATGAAGAAAACAATACATATGAGATTTATTATGACAAAGAAGCAGATTTTCTAGAGGTATTTTTCGGTGAGCAAACAAAATGTTATGCCAAAGAAATTGAACCAGGAGTTTTTATTAGAAAAGACGAAAAAACTGATGAGATTAAAAGTGTGGGGATATTTAGTTTCGAGAAAAGAGGAGCTCAAATTCTTAAAGAAATTCTAAACAAAATTAATCTCAAGTTGCCGTTAAATATAACTGTATAATTTAGAAATATTCTAAGCATAAGATTACAGAATTAGAAGAAAATTAAATAAGCTTCCTAATTTCTCTTATGTCAGAAATAACAAAATCTGGCTTAGAATTCAATATCTCAGCTCGAGAATCCCAAGCGCATTTTCCGACTACAATAATGCTTTTAATTCCAACTTTTCCTGCGAGTTTAGCATCAGTAGCTCTGTCTCCAATATAATAACAATTTTTCTTGTTAATCTTTCTTCTCTTCACATAATTTTTTATAAACTTGGTTTTATCATCAAAATTTTCAGCTGTATAAATCTCGTCAAATTCTTCCTTTAGCTTGAGATGTTTTATTATTGGGAAAACAAATTCTTGCAGGGAATTAGAAATCAAAATTTTTCTATTTTTGATATTTTTTATTGAGTCAACATCTTTGCATTTTTTTATCTTGCTTGCATTAATTAAAACATCTTTCATGATTCTTCTTTTTAAAAACCAGGAAAAAATTTTCCCAAGCTTAAGTTTTTTTAATGTCTCTGCAACACTCAAGCCAACATCAATTGCTTTATCAATCTCTTTTCTTGTAAATCCATAATCTTCAAGATGTTTGTTCATAGCATGATAGTAAACTTGTTTGCTATCAACAATAGTTCCATCAAAATCAAAAATCAAGATTTTTGATTTTCTCTCCTTTCCTATACTCATAAATTTATAAGTAAAAAGATATTTTTAAATCTTCAGAAATCTTCAATTTCTGATAGCTGTCAAAAACTTCTTGTTTTTGAAGCTGCTGTGTTTAATTTATCTTCTAATTTTTGTGTAAGAGTGATAATATCTTTTGGAATCTTTCATGCTTGCTGTCTTCTTAAAAAATCAGAAATAAATTCTTTGTTCTTATCTCTTTCAATTATGCCCTTAACATAATATGCATCAACTCCTTCTTTTGTTATTTTTTCTGTTTTAATATCTGAAATTAACTTTTTTTGTATGTTTTCTGATATTAAAACTTCATTCTGAGCTAATCCTGCTAGCTTCTTTCCAAGATTAATGGCATTTCCTATTGTTGTAAACTTTAACAAGCCAGAATCTTTTTTCAATATTAGCTCGCCAGAGTTAATAGCAATGCCATAAATTGTTTTTTCTCTTGCTTTCTGATTATACTCTTTTAACAAATCATTTATTTTTCTTGCTGTTTTTACAGCAATAATCTCATTTCCAAAAGTTTTTGTTGTTAAAGAAGAAAAAATTCCTATAATATTATCAATAGTATCATAAACAACCCCTTTGTTATTAACAATTTCTTTTGAAATCTGGCTTGATAAAAGATTTTTGTCTTTAATGTTTTTAATATTAATAGCAACAATGCTTGTATTCTCTTTTCTTCCGTCTAATACTAAAGAATGTTCAGCTTTCTCTAATTTAGTAGGAATAGGGACAGGTAAAAGTTTTTCAGCTTCTTGCTTTTTCTCTTGCTTTTCAGAAACCGCAGGAGCAACATAAAATTTTTTCCTTGTAATTCTTTGGATTAAAACTAAAATAAACATGCTAAACACAACAACTAAAAAAAGCCATACAATTGGGTATTTCCCAGAAAGTCTACCAATTTCTGAAACACCAGTAACTTTTCCAGTCAAAGGAACCTCATTAAAAATTCCTTCCTCTGTGCCATCACTAATACTAACATCATAATTTCCTTCTGGAGCCACTAATTTGAACTTTTTAGTCTCTCCTACTTCTAATTCAATATTCTTAACTTCAACAACATCTCCAATAGAGATTTGAACAGGTTTTTTGTATACAATATTTCCTATATTAGTGATAATTAAAGTATCATTCTCAACTCCAAAATCAGCTTTCTCTAACTCCTCAACATAAAACATTCTTTCAGCATTTAAGTCCAAGGCAAAGCTCTCAATTTTCCAGTAGCCTGGTTTCTGATTTGTTTCTGTCTTTAGCTCATGTAACTCGTTAGATTTTAAAACTTTTTGGTAAAAAACCTTATTATCTGGAGAGTATATTTTTACACCTATTTCTCCTTCTACTTGTTCATCTGTCTGGTCATAAATTACTGGCGCAAAAATTAAAGTCTCTCCTGGTTTTATGTTCTGGTTCTCTATTACAATCTCAATTTTTGTTGGTTTTTTTCTAATCTCTAACATTATTCTTGACTCTCCAATATTAGTCTCTTCTGTTTCAGATTTTTCATATGTTTTGGCAATTAAAGAATAACTTCCTGCTTTCATGTTTTCTGGAAATTTAATGCTGACAGAAAATTCTCCATTGCTAACACTTCTTGTTATTTTTATATCTGTATTTTCTACATATATCTCAACAAAACCCTCTACTTTCTTTCCATTCTCTTTCGTAGCTGTCCCTTTTAGTATTACTTCTTTACCAGCATCTATACTTATAGTTCCTATATCTAATTTAACATTTATGCTACTGGAAACCTTAAAAGTCTGACTTTTTGCCTCTTCAGAAGAAAATTTTGCAAGGATGTTACAATCTCCTATTAAGTCTTCTAAAAAAGATTTTGTTAAAGCAAGAGAAGAAGATATTTTCTTTTCTTCTCCTTTATCTAATGTTAAAGGAGATTTATAAAAATTTTTCTCTTTTTCTTTACAAACTATATTCATCTCAAAAAAATCTGTAGTATGCTCAGTTGCTTTAATTGTTGCCTCTATATCTAAATTTTCTCCTAAGTTATAGATGCTTGAAGGCTGAGATAACATAATTTCAGCTGAAATTATGTTTACAGATAATATAATCAATACAACTAAAAGCAATGTTATTTTCCTCATTTTTCTTTAAATTTAAAGAATATGAAGATATTTAAACTTTTTCACAAGTTTTTTAAACCCCCTTTCTCTTTTATATCTATGAAATACAATTGTCTCTGGCAATAAAAGCAAGGATTTCTTAGCTGGGACTTTAATAAACAAAATTTATAAACCAACTAACACTCGTAAAAGAATGAAAAAGAAGGCGGAATTTAAAGTTACACCTTATGAAGTTAAAGGCAAGATAGATTATGATAAACTATCTGAAGAATTTGGTATAAAACCAATGCCAAAACTCCCTTCTGTATTTATGAAAAATATTTTGTTTAGAAGAAAAGTTGTTTTTGCGCATAGAGATTTTGAGAGAATTCTTGACTGCATAAAAAATAAGAGGAAGTTTGTTATGATGACTGGCTTGATGCCAACTGGAAAATTCCATTTAGGGCATATGTTACTTGCCCAACAATTTGTTTTTTATCAAAAATTAAATGCAAAATTATATATTGCAGTAGCTGACTTAGAAGCTTATAATGCAAGACAGCAAAGTTTAGTGGAATCAAGAAAAATAGCTATAGAACAATATTTATTAAACTATATAGCTCTAGGCTTAAAACCAGAGAATGTTGATTTTTATTTTCAATCTGAAAGAAGTAACAATGCTAAAAAATCAAATGCATTTTATTCTCTAGCTTCAAATTTCTCAAGATATGCAACTTTTAATGAATTTAAAGCTGTTTACGGAGACATAAGCCCGGGAAAAATGATGGCTTCTTTGTTACAAGCTTCTGATATGTATCATCCTCAACTTCCTGAGTTTGATGGCAAGATTCCTACATTTATCCCAGTAGGAACAGACCAAGATCCACATATAAGAATAGCTAGAGACATAGCTTCAAGATTTAAAGAATACAAGTTTATTCCAATTTCAGCTACTTATCATGTTTTTCTCCCAGCATTACAAGGAGAAGGAAAAATGTCAAGTTCAGAGCCAACTTCATATATAGCAATGACAGACACACCTCAAGAAGTCTCAAGAAAAATCAAAAAATATGCTTTTTCAGGAGGACAAGCCACTATAGAAGAGCATAGAAAAAAGGGAGGAAATCCTGACGTAGATGTTTCTTTTCAATACTTAAAAATGTTTTTTGAGCCAGATGATAATAAGCTCAAAAAAATCCGTGATGATTACAAGTCAGGCAAGCTTCTTACAAGCGAGTTGAAAGAAATTTTAATAGAAAAAATTAATAAATTTTTGAAACAGCATCAAAGAAAACGCGAGTTAGCAAAAAAACAAGTTGAGAAGTTTATCTACAAACCAGTTGACTTAACACTGTGAAAAGATTTATAAATCAAGAATAAGTATAATCAATATGGAAAATGAAATGAATGAGATTCTGGACGAATTGAAAGAAATGAGAATAGATATCCACTTCATAAAACAGCATATGGTAGATGTTGATACAATTCTTGGTGAAGAGGAGAAGAAAATGCTTGATGAAAGTGTTAAGCATGAGAAAGAAGGTAAATTGGTTTCTCTTGAAGAAATAGAGAATGTTCGAAATAAAGCTAGATAAGCAATCTGAAAATTTTCTTAAAAAATGTGAAAATGAGATTTTTGATAGAATTTCTAAAAAACTTAGGGAATTAAAAGAAAATCCTGTTCCTCATGATGCTAAAAGAGTTCTTGGTTATGAGTTACCAACTTTTAGGATTAGAATTGGAAAATATAGAGCACTTTACAGAATAAATTATGAAGACAAAAGAATTATTGTAGTTAAAATAGGTAAAAGAGAAAAGGTTTATTGAAAAACTCTTTTCTCAAGCAACATCAAAAAAGAAGAGAGTTAGCAAGAAAACAAGTTGATAAGTTTATTTTGAAAAATTAGACAGGAAAAGCTCCCCCTCTTTTGCTCTTCTGTTTTCTAAACCTTTTAATCTTTTTCCTGAAGCATAAATCCATCTATCAAATTCTTTAGAAGTTCCAGAATAATCTCCTGAATTTAATTTTCTTAATAAGGTGCTTTTCTCAAAAGCATTAATTCCAACATTATAAACAAAACTTACCAAAGCATCATACTGATTTTGAGTTAATGGAATTTTAACATTTTCTCTAACAGCTTTTTCTGCAAATCCCAAATCCTGCATTAACAAATCTCCTGCTTCATCTTGTGTGATAGTATCTCCTTGTTTGACTTCTTTCGTATGTCCATAACCAATTGTCCAAACTCCTGCAGGACATAAGTATGCTTCAGCTCTTAATCCTTCAAAACCCTTTATTAAATCTAAACCTTCTTGAGATATTTTATATCTTTTTTTTTCTACTTCATGAGGCTTGGCTTGAACTTGATATTGGCTTGTTTTTTCTCTTTCAACTTCAACTTCTTTAACTTTATTCTCTAAGTCCTGCTTTGTAATATGCTTGCAAACAGCTCTTACTGGCATAAAGCTTAATGCAGATGTAGCAACAGCTAAAGAAGCTATTAACATTTTAAACCAATTGAAATTTTCTTTTGTCATTTTCATTTTCAACCTTATTTTACTTTAATTTTTTTATAACATTCTGGGCACCAAGTGTGACTTAGTCTTCCTTCATATAAATCAATAAACTCTTGGTATAAAGCATCTTGAGGAAGTTTCCATTCCTCGTTTATCATTATCGCCCTGCAATCCATACAAATTGATAAAATTTCTGCTTGTCTTTCTAAATTTCCTTCTTTCATGCTTTTACCCTTTATTTTGTTACTATTTGTAAGTAAATACTATTTATAAAGCTTTCTATTATTAGTTTTAGAAAGCATTATCTTGTTCTTTGTGAATTAGATTAAGAATTTTGTTATTATAAGATAGTAGTTAAAAAATGAAAGATTTATAAAGCTTGAATTATATATTAAAACATGGAAATTCATAACAGAAGAAAACTTGGATGTTTAGCATCAATTCTATTAACTGGAACACTTGCAGCTGGTTGTGCTAGCCAAAAAGAGTATAGAGGACATAATTTAGAGTATAGAGATTCACAGCAAGAAATAAAAATAGAAGACATTTCAGGAAAAAAGGTTCAATTAGAACAAGATTACAAGGATTACACAAAAGAAGATTTTAAAAAAGCTTTATATGATGAGATTTTGATTGATTTAGCTGGTTTCTTATTTTTTTGAGTTATTTTTACCAAAAACAAGTTCTATCATCTGTTTAAGAACTAAGAGATCTCTTAATTTTAAGTTGTATGCTCATTTATACAATTTTGTCTTTCTTCAGAACTAATAGGATGAATTATAGTACATAAAACTTGCCATAACACACTTGTCTGTCTTTCTAATTCTTTTACTATATCTACACATTTTCCATCTGTACATTTGTTGCTGAAACACTCCCAGTCATTTGTACAATCGAAATTATCTTGTTTTTGCTCAAGGAAATCTTTTTCATAACTCTTAAAGAAAAAGAAAGTTTAAAAACATTCCTTTTCTCTTCTATTTATGAAAATCCTAAGTTTGCATTGCGATTATATAAAATTCAAGCCTGTGAAAAAAGCATTAAAAGAGCCAGAAGAATTAAGTGAAGAGCAAAAAAAGCTCAAGGAAGTAAAAGAATGTTTAGTAATATTAACTGCTGTAGAGAAAGGAGATTCTCTTGCATTAGTTTCAAAATTAATTGAAAACATAAAAGATATTGCAAGCCAAATAAAAGCAAAAACCATTGTTTTATATCCTTATGCTCATCTTTCCTCACAACTTGCCTTGCCTGAAATAGCAATAAAAATTCTCAAGCAAGCAGAACTCGAGTTAAAAAAAGACAAGAATTTTTCAGTAATTCGCGCGCCTTTTGGCTACTATAAAGAATTCGAGTTAAAATGCAAGGGACATCCTTTAGCTGAATTATCTAGGGAGATAAAAGAAGAAGGAATAAAAACTTTAGAAAGGCTAGAAAAAATAGAAGAAAAAGAACTGACTGCAAATGAAAGAGAAAATTTGCTTGATAAGATGACAAAAATTCATATGTCTTCAGAAAGAACTAAAGAAGGACTTAAAAGCAATGTAGAAATTGGAAGAGATTTAGATTTATATTTAGTTAGTGAGATAGTTGGAAGTGGCTTGCCATTACTAACTCCTAAAGGCTCAATAATAAGAAGAGAGATAGAAAGATTTATAGTTGACGAAGAAACAAAAAGAGGCTATCAATTTACTTATACTCCAATAATGGCAAAATCAGATTTGTACAAAATTTCAGGACATTGGCAACATTATAAAGAGCTCATGTTCAAGCTTGAAATAGGAAACGAAACTTTTGCTTTAAGGCCAATGACTTGCCCATTTCAATTTATTATTTATAAAAGCAAGCCAAGAAGTTATAAAGAACTGCCAATAAAATATGCTGAAATCTCTCCTCAGTTTAGAAATGAAAAAACCGGCGAGCTAATGGGATTAACAAGATTAAGGCAGTTTACCTTGACTGATGCCCATGTAATATGCAAACCAGAGCAATTAGAAAAAGAATTTGAAAATGTTTTAAATTTAGTAAAATATGTAATGAAAACATTTGGCATAAAAGATATATGGTATAGATTTTCAAAATATGATAAAAAAAATAAAGAAAAATACATAAATAATCCTAAAGCTTGGGAATCTTCTCAGGATATGATGAAAAAAATTCTTAATAAATTAAAATTAAAATATGTAGAAGCAGAGAATGAAGCAGCTTTCTATGGCCCTAAATTAGATATTCAATATAAAAATATTTTCGGAAAAGAAGATACTTTAATAACAATTCAAGTAGATTTTGCGCTTCCTGAAAGATTTGATTTAACTTATATAGACGAAGATAATAGAACTAAAAGGCCAATAGTAATTCATCGTTCATCTGCAGGATGTATTGAAAGAACAATTGCTTATATTCTTGAAAAAACACAGGGCAATCTTCCTTGCTGGTTGTCTCCAATTCAAGTTCGTATTTTATCATTTACGAGCAGGAATAAAAAATCAGCAGAAAAAACAGCAGAGAAATTAAAAGAAGCAGGCATAAGAACAGATGTTGATTTAAGAGATGATACAATAAATAGCAAGGTAAGAGATGCGGAATTGCAGCATATTTCCTACATAATAGTTATAGGAGACAAAGAAGAAAAATCAAAAACAATAGCTATAAGAAAAAGAGGAAGCAAAAAAGTTAAAAATATCAAATTAGAAAAGTTTATTACTCAGGTAAAAAAAGAAATAGAAAAGAGAAAATAAAAAATGTCAAAAATTGAGCTATGGAAAAAAATAATTTCTGTTGTAGGAATTATAACAATGACAATAGGACATTTTATAAACTCGCCAACACTAATAATAGTTGGATTGATTAGTTCGATAATAGGTATAGTATTAGTATTCATAATAAAATGATAGGCATATTTGATATAGGCATAATAATAACTGCAATATTATCAATTGTATTTTTATTTAAAGGGGAAGAAAGGAGAGCAATAGTATCATTTGTAATACTTTTAGCAATAATGTTGCTTCAATATATTTTAAAATGAAATTTGAACACTATTTAAAAAAAATGCAGGAAAGTCCTGAATATAAAAAATTCAGGAAAAAATATAAAGATGAGTATTTATGTGCAGGATTTTTTATTCTTGATTTTGAGTCAGGACAGCATATGCATCAAGTAGATTATGCCTTGCCAGACGGAAAAGTAGCAACTTTTATTTTAGATAAAGGAGTAAAGTTAAAGATTTCAGAGCAGGCTTTAAAGAAAAAACTTCCAGAAATAAAACCCCAAGCAAATATAGATTTAGAAGCATTGAGAGGTATTATTGAGGATGAGATGAAAAACCAGATGGTAACAGAGAAAATAAGAAAAGTTATAGCTATCTTGCATGACCTGGACGGCAAATTAATATGGAACCTGCAATGTATTTTATCAGGATTAGAAATCTTAATAGTTCATATTGATGACTCTGATAAAAGCATATTAAAATTTGAAAAACACTCTTTAATGGAATTACTAAAGCCTGGCACAGGAGCACTACAACTAATTCCAAAAGAAGGCAAGAAAAAAATTTCAATTAAAGACATAAAACAATTAGAAGAGCTAATTAAAAAGGCGAAAAAAGAAGCTGAAGGAAAAGCAGAAAAAGAAGCAGAAAAAAAGAAAAAATAATTATCTTACTCATATCTCTCTTTGTATCTTTTTAAATTTACCATGTACCTACCTAAATGCTCTTTACTGAACCAGCCTGAATTTTCAGCTCTTATTAAAAACTCTTCAAGTTTCTCTAAATTTTCAGTTGCTCCTTTACCATCACTTAACTTAGCATCAAGAGATTCTATACTCTCTTTTAAGAACTTAAAATCTTTTTGTTCTTGTTCTTCTTTTAATGTCCTACTTAATTCTGTAAATTCAATTTTTTTTCTTAATTTACTACTATGTATCATGTTATTCACCATTAAATTCAACTATGGAAAATACATGGTATTTAACTAATTTTTCCCTGCCTTTCAAGTCTGGCAATTCAATATTATATTACAAAATACTCTACTCACCTTCAAATTTCTCAATTGTTTTTATAATTAATTTTTTAACTTTATCAGCATTTTCTTTCATTCTTGCAAAAACCATTTCTATTGTAACAGGCTCTTCATCAGATTTCCAGCAATCATAATCTGTACTCATAGCAATAGAAGCATATCCCAAACCAGCTTCTTTAGCAAGAGAAGCTTCTGGAGAAGTAGTCATACCTATAACATCTGCAAAATTTCTAAATAAATTTGATTCTGCTTTAGTTGAAAACCTAGGACCTTCTATAGTTATAATAGTTCCTTTTTCATGATAAGGAAATCCAAGCTCTTTACAACTTTCTATAATTTTTTCTCTTAATTCTTTTGAAAAAGGTTCAGAAAAAGGCAAATGAACTATTTCTTTTTCAAAATTATCATAAAAACTTGTTTTTCTTTGCTTTGTAAAGTCAATAAGTTGATCTAAAATAACAAAATCTCCTGGCTTTATCTCTTCTTTTAAACTTCCTACTGCACTTGTAGCTATGATATACTTGCATCCTAATTTTCCTAAAGCACAAATATTTGCTCTATTGTTAACATTTGTAGGTGTAATTTGATGTTTCTTGCCGTGTCTTGCTATAATAAAAACTTCTATTCCAGAAATCTTACCAGTTGTTATTTGCGAGGAAGGCTTTCCATAAGGAGTTTCAATTTCTATTTCTTTAAAATCCTCAAGGATTTTTGGGTCATCTAAACCACTTCCACCTATTATGCCTATTTTCATCTCCTATATAACCTCCTTTCAACGTCCACATTTACATATTCTTGCCTATACCATAATTCTTCAGCTACAATATTTATTCCTTTATCACTTAATTCCTTCAGCTTTTCTCCAACTTTCATAATAATTTTCTCTCTTCCATCAAAACTGGTTTGATAAGAATAATTCTCTATCAATTCTCTTAATTTAGACTTCTCTTCTCTCATAACCTCATCTTCTTTTGAGCCAGATAAAAAATTAAATAATCTCTTTAATAGTTTCATTTTTCTCTCCTTAACTCCTTCAAACTTCTTTGACGTTCTTTTCCTATATCAAGCTGTTTTTTATAGCTCAAAGCAATTGAGATATAAACGTCAGCACGATATTTTTCATCAGCTAAATCTGCTTCTCTCATGAAATCAGAAACATTTCTCTTATTTACCTCTTCCCTGCATCTTTTTAATAATGTATCTAATCTTTCCCTAGTTTTAGGTGGTAATTTGAAAATTCTCCAGCTCATATTTTCAAAATAGAAATTAGCTTTAAATAGATTGTTTTGCTAGAGAATATATTATTTTTTTATTCTTTTCATTAAATTATCAATATAATATCTAGGCCCTGCAACATCATAACCTTCATTTTCAAGTTTCCTGACATAAGAAGAATATTCAAAAATAGCATCTCTATTTAAGCCTCCTTTAACATCAGCACATTTTCTTTCAAGTCCTTTTAAAATTTTCCATTCTTCTCTTGGTAATGGTTTAGGTTTTTTGAATAATCTTAAAAACCACGAAAAATCAAATTTCATTTTAATTAGAAACAAATCAAGTTTAAATAGATTATTTTTCTTCAGAATATAAATAAAAAAAGAAAAAAATGAAACTTCCAACTTCAAACGAAATAAGAAAGCCCTCAAAAACATTAGCAGGAGTTACTCCTATAGCAGTAATGGTTTATCCAAGAAAATGTAATCATGGAACTTGTTTGTATTGCCCTAGCTTGGAAGTTCCTCAATCTTATACCCCTTTATCTCCTCCTGTAATAAGAGCAAGAATGCTTAATTATTCTCCATATGAACAAGTAAAATCAAGATTAAAAGCTTTCAAGCTAATGAACCATCCGACTGATAAGATTGAAATGATAATAATGGGAGGAACTTTTTTAGAATATCCTTTAAAATATCAATATAATTTTATCAAAAAATGTTATGATGCTCTTAACAATAGAAAATCAAAAAATCTTGAACAAGCAAAAAAACTGAATGAGAAAGCAAAACATAGAGCAGTAGCTTTATGTATTGAAACAAGGCCTGATGTTTGTGGAGAAAAAGAAATAAAAAGAATGTTGAAATTTGGATGTACAAGAGTGGAATTAGGAGTTCAGTGTTTAGATGATTCTATCTATAGAAAGATAAATAGAGGGCATACAATTAAAGATGTGATTGAAGCAACTCGCAAACTAAAAAATGCAGGTTTTAAAGTGCTATACCATATTATGCCTGGCCTGCCTTACTCAAACCAAAAAAAAGATTTGAAAATGTTTAAAGAAATTTTCAGAAATGAAAATTTTAAACCTGATGGGTTAAAAATTTATCCTTGCCAGGTAATTAAAGGAAGCAGTTTAGAAAAACTTTATTTGAGAAGAAAATATATTCCTTATTCTAAAGAGCAAACAGAAAAAATGCTGATAAAAATGCTGAAAATAGTGCCAGAATATTGTAGAGTAATGAGAATAATGCGAGAAATTCCTCCTGTTTATCTTGTGGCAGGAATAACCAGGATTGATTTAAGAAAAGATGTCGAGGCTGAACTAAAAAAATCAAAATCAAAAATAAAAGAAATTAGGTTTAGAGAAATTGGATTTGTTTTAAGAGATAAAAAGAAAAAAGAGAAAATAAATAAAAAATTAAAACTGAAAATAACAAAATATTCTGCATCTCAAGGGACAGAATATTTTCTTGAATTTGTAAACAAAGATAACATTTTATTTGGCTTATTAAGATTAAGAATAACAGGAAATAACAAAGAGGGAAAAGATAGAAGAGCATTTGTTCGTGAATTACATGTTTATGGAAAAAGTTTAGGCATAGGGGAAAAGGCAAATAAAGGAAGATTAAGCGAAAGAAACCTTGGTTTCTTCGCACAGCATAAAGGTTTAGGGAAAAAATTGATGAAAGAAGCTGAAAAAATTGTTAAAAAAGCAGGAATCAAGAAAATTGGAGTTATAAGCGGAGTTGGAGCTCGTGAGTACTATAAGAAGATAGGATACAAATTAGAAAATAGCTATATGGTTAAGGATTTGGTCTAGCTTTTTGGGCTGGTATATAATCTATACATTTTATAAATCTATCAGCACAGAAAAATTGCAAGAAAGCATAGTCTATATCTGCTTGATATCTTGGGTCACTAAAGGTTGGTATAGCAGACTCTTCTTCACCTCTAGTCTTATATTCATCACATTTTTTTTGGCAATAAACCCATTCAACTTGTCCCTGCTCAACTATACTAGTTAGATATGGGCATAACCTCTCTTTTGGAACTCCTCCTAAAACCGTTCTAATAATGTTCTTTCTTCCTCTGTCTAAAATATCCCCCCAACATCTGATATCATCCCAAGTTTTTGATAAATCAATAACTGTTCTTGTTAATCTTATTGTTTTTCCCATTCAAATAATATAAAATAGGTATTTAAAAACAAATCTATGTTGGAGAATATAAATATCAATCTAAAAAACTATTCTAAATTAACTAAATTAAAAATTCCAAAATATAAAAAATAAAAATAAAAATTTAAGCAGCAGTTGCTGTGTCTGAAACAGGGCAAGTTATCTCTCCTTCTAAAATTCCTGCTACCTCTACTTTGTCATTAGCAGCTAATAGATCAGTAGGTGTAATAGGTATAGTATACTCGTTTGTTTCTAACTCTTTTATCTCGTCTTCACCTGTTATAGCATCAACTAAAAGAGCTTCTGCTCCATTAACTAAAATTTTAACTTTATCTAATGGGGCAACTCCAACTTCTCTTTTCACTTTAACTTTATTAGTAACTGAATTAGCTGATTCTATTTTTAAACTCAAAGTTATACACTCTTTTCCTTTTCCTACTCCTTCTGCACTCTCTTCAATAGTTGTTCTCAATGCAAACCAAAAAATACTTACTGCTATTACTGCAATTAAAAGCAAAAGAATTGCAACAACAACTCCTGAAATTGCTTTTTTATTCATCTTTACCTCCTTTTAATAATTAGAATATTCAAGAAAACCCTATATAAAAACCTTTCTTTTTATGATTCTGTAGAAAGTGCGAAGGATGATTAATTTTATCACGGATATTTACTTATTTTTTAATTAAAAGTTCGCCTCATTTATCATCGATAATTTCTGTTTTTATCCTTTATTGATGCAAAACAGCCCTTGTTTCTCTATTAAACCTGTCAAGCAACTCATAAAAATCTTTCTTGCTCATTATTTTATCTACCTCACTTAAACCTCGCTCTATTGCTATTTTTTCTAATGCTTCTTTCTTGTAACCCCATTTTTTCAAGCTTATTATTGTGGGCAGTCTTTTGTCATCCCAGCCAGAATATTTTCCTTGTTTTATGTCTTGTTTTATTTTTGTTTTTGAAAGCTCCATGTCAGAAAAATGAATTCTTCCAAGAAAAGCTGTCCAAGGAATTTTTTCAACTCCTAATGCCTTATAAATCATTTCCTGCCTTATTGCATTATCTCTATGATCTTTGCCTCTAATAATATGAGTCATCTTAAACAACAAGTCATCTACAGCAACAGAAAGATTCATCAAAGGCCAGACTCTATACTTGTTTTTAACTCGAGGATGTTTTTTTAAATTAATTCTTGCTAAAGGAAAATCTCTTAATGCAGGGTTTTTATCAAGCATATTTCCCTTAAATCTTAATATAGCTTGGCCTTCTTTATATCCTTTTTTATCAAGCATCTTCTTCCATCTTTTTATTTGCTCAGGAATAGAAAACTGCCTGCAAGAACATTCTATTCCTCGTTTTCTTAATTTTTGCATTTCTTTTTGTTTACAAGTACATACATAAGCTTTTCCAAGTTTTATTAGCTTTTCTGCGTATTTATAATAAAATTTCATTCTGTCTGACTGTATAATAAAAATAGGCTTGTCAAAAAGCCATAAACAATCTTCTTTTATCATCTTATAAGCTTCAGGATAAACATTTTCAGGGTTTGTATCTTCTATTCTTACATAAAATTTGCCTTTATATTTTCTTACGTACAAAGAAGAGGGTAACGCAGACAAAGCATTTCCTATGTGCAAAGGACCAGAAGCAGAAGGAGCAAATCTCATTATAACTTTTCCTTTTTTTGCATTAGGCAGTTCAGGCAAACCAACTCTTTGTTTTCTTTTGCCTATTTTTTTCTCTAATTCAGAAAATTCTTTTTTCTGTTGTTCAATAGAAAGAGAATTAATTTTTTTAACTTGCTCTTTAACATCATTAATTATAATAGCAACTTCTTCTTTTTTCAATCCTTCATGAAACAAACTTGAGATAACTTTATCCACTTGAGCTTTTCCTTCATGCTCAACTGCGTTTTTCAAAGCGTAAGCTTTTATTTTTTCTTGCCATTTCTCTTTTTTTATCATGCTTATTAAAGAAAAAGATAATTAATAAATCTTTTTACTTAAACTTTCATAGCTACATAACCTTTAATTTATTCTCCAGGCTTTTCTCTTTCCTGTCTTTTTCTATCTTCTGGAGTATATCTTACACTAACTAATCTTTTTCCTTCTTTTGCGTCTTTATAAGCTTTATCAAAATCTGTTGGAATGCGCAAATGTCTTTCAGTTATTTTATATGCTTCATCACCAACTAATCTTTCAAAAAATTGCATCTGTTCATTTACTCTATTCCTTGAAGCCACTCTTGCTTCATTCTCTCTAATTGCTCTTAAAGTTTCTGACAAAACTCTATCAACAGCATCTGCTAATTCTTCAGGAGTTGGATAAATGCCATCAAGAGGTTTGTAAAGTTTACTAACTGTATATTGTGTCCTTCCTGCCTTTTCTCTTAATAACTCACAAACATTATCTGTAATCTCTCTATACCTAACTATTTTTCTCAACACAATATAAGGCAAAGGGTATTTTTCTATTAATTGTTCTGCTCTTTCTAACTCTAACTCGCTTCTTTTACCTTGTTCTGTTAAAAAACCAATCAATTCCTGAGGCAAAATAGGAAAATTAACTTTTTGAGTTAAATCAGTAAATTTTTCTGGAGATTCTCTATCAACAAATCTTACATAATCCATTACACTATTTCTTTTTTTTGTAAGAGCAAATTCAAGCTGTGAAGAAAAATAATGGTCTCCTAAAGAAATTTCTTCCCCTCTTTCATGAATAGCAACAAAATCTTTTAAGTCTGTAGGAATTTTGTCTTCTACGATAAACAAAACCCAATTGCCTTTAGCTAAAGCAACTTTCTTACCAAAAAATAAAGCTTCAAACGGATTATACATACAATGAGCAAATCCTAATCCCGCAACATCAGCAATTGGTTTGGCAATTTTATATGGTAACTCGCCAAATGTGAAATCAAAACTATCTCTATCAAACTTTTTCCATGCCTTATGTTCATCTGCCCATTCAATAAATTTCCTAACCAAATCCTCTTGCTCAAGATATTGTGCAAGAGTCATTTCCATAACCATTTGTTGCTCTAATCTCGCTTCTATTCTCGCCTCTAACTTTAATCTCTGTTCCTGCCTTAATTCAGGCTTCATTTCAAGCCGAGGCTCCATTCTCATTTCCATCCTAAATGCCATTTTAATGAAAATTAATCTTAATCATATAAAACAGATATTTATAAAGCCTTCGCTTGAGCTACCTAAAAATAGTCACAAATAAAGATTTAAAAAAATATCATTAAGTTTAATCAGTTTCATCTTCTGTCAACTCTATCAATTCTTTTCTCAGCCAAGTCAATCCTATCAATTGCAGAATCAATTTTTTTCCTTAAATTCTCAAGCTTATACTCTATATCCTCAATTTTCACTTTCAGATGCTGTATATGCTTGCTTCCTAAACCCAAATCTGAACTTAATTGAGAGCTTGAAGAAGCTAAACTTCCTAAAAAACCTAAAGCAGATTCTTGCGAGTTTGTTTGAGAAGAAGTTAAATCTTTATATTCCTCGCTTTCAAAAGAAGGCTTGGGAACTTTCACATTTTTAGTCAAGTCAATAATCTTTTTCTTGAATGGCCACATAATTAAGTTAAGAATAAGGAATATTTAAATCTTGCTAAGATTTTTAAATACAATTATCTTTAAATTACTAACAAAAAAGAGAAAATGCCAGAACTAACAGAAGAAGAATTAGAATCAAGAAGAGAAGCAACTGAAAGTGTAGGACATATAGGAAGCATAATAGCAGCAATAAAGCCAGAAAAATATTATGATTACAAGACAAAATCTGAGTTAGAAGAGTTTAAAAAACTTGCAAAAAAAGATTTCTGGAAAGCAGCAAATCAAGCAAAATCAAAATCATCAGAAGAACATAAGCTTATTTACCAATCAACTTCTGAAACTTTAGAGCCTGTTTATTTCTGGATTCTTGATTTAATGAATGCATCAGCAGGAGATGTAGAAAAATTAGTTGACAATTTTGTTTCTTCTCCTGGTTCAGGGCATTTTTCAGAGCTAATGGGAAAAGCAACAAGAATGCAGGAAGAGGCAAACAAAATAATGCAAACCTCAGGAGTTTTAATAAAAAGCATTGTAAACATGATTTACAGCTTGAAAGAATTTGAAATTAGATTAAGCCAGTATAAAGATGCTAACTCAAAAGACAAAGAGAGAAAAGAAGCTGGCTTGCTTGCATTAAAACAAATATGGATGGACAATGTTGATATAAAAAGAGGCACAGGAAGCATTAACGCAATGACAGCAGGACAATTGCAGTTTGTAACTTTAAGGGATGCTTTCATGGCAGCAAATTCTTTAGAAGAAATTGAAAAAATGGATTTAAATGACAGGGTAAAAAGAATTTTAAAGCCTAGACTTCAAGAATTCTTGAAATGGAGAGAGCTATCAGAAAGAGAATTAACAAAAAGATATAGTATTGAGAAAACTTATTTAAAAAACCAGTTGAATGCTTTAAAGCTTTATGCAAGGTGGTCAAAACCATATTTAAAAGCAGCAACACAATTAGAGCAAAAATCTATAGGTGGAGAGAGACAGCCAGCATTAGTAACTGCTTTCAACACTATTCTTCTCGAGTTAACTCTCCTCGGCAAAAAGAAGGTTGATTTAGGCCAGGCAGTTGTAAACAAGCAACTGCCTCTGGCTTTTAAAAATGAAAAATTAAAGCGAGATTATTATTCTTGTGTTTTAGTGGATTTTTATTTTAGAGGCATACCTCAAAGATTGCAGCAACATTATGTTTTTGGAGGGCGAGTTGAGGTTACATTTAGAGCCTATGGCTTGAATGAACAAGAATTAAAAATGCTAACTCAAAAATTAGATGAGTCAGATATAAATGATGCTCTAAAATTAGTAACAGGAATGACTGATGAGTCATTAAAAGAGCTGCAAGAAGACATAAGTTATTTTTTAGAAGAAGAAGAAAAACGAGCAAAACTTGAAGAAGAAACAGAAAAGACAGAGGATGTAAATCCTTTTGCAGCTTTAATAGGATTAACAGAGAAAACTAAAAAAACAAAAAAGGAAAAAGAAGAAGAGAAAAAGATAAAGGAAGTTAAGTCAGATAACTATGTAGAAAGTTTAGTAAGAAAAATTGCTGAACTTGATGCAAAAGAAACCTGTTTTAAGCTGTTTGATGTTTACAAAAAAGCTCATGGCATGGCTTCTCCTGGTATAGAGCCAGAATACGGCACAGAGGAAAAAGTTAGCTATTAATTCTAATTCTTTTAGATTGATATTTTTTAACATTTTAACTTATTGTTACATTGAATTTATTTGTTATGTTAGAGATTAATGGATTAGAAGTTTTGTTAGCATAAACAAAACAATTAATAATTAAGTTTATATATTTCTTTTTCTTTCACAAATCATGAAAAAAGAAAGAAAAAAGAAAATTAAAATAATAAGGGAAATTCCTCCAGAAATTAAGGAAGTTGAGAAAGAGAAAGAACCAGAAGAAATAGAAAGAGAAGAATTAGAGCAAGTTCCAGAAGAAGAGTTCTCTGAATTTGCAACTGAAGCAGAATTTGTATCTGAACCAACAACATTGCCAATTTCTATTACAATTCCAGAAACTAAACCAGAAGAAACTTTAGAGCAAGAACTAAGGAATGTTCCTTCTCAAACAAGAGGAGCAGGAGAAGCAGGAGAAAGAAAAAGTGGAAGAGATTATGCTGCAACAAATATACCTCAATATACTTCAAATTACGAAGAAAGAGTAAGATATGAAGAAGCAGAAAAAGAGAGAAGATTTGAAATTAAAGATCTTTCCGCTCCTGCTAGTCAAAGAAGAGAAGATGTTTTAGAATTAGGAAGAGGAGAACAAGAATTAGCAAGAATGAGCGAACAAGAAAGAGAAATGAGAAGATACCAAGAAGAAAGAATAATACATGAACCAGAAGAAAGAAGACTGCCTTTTGACAGGAGAGAAAGAAAAAAGGAAAGAATTTTAAAGTGAAGTTTATTAGATAACATCAAGAAAACCCTAAGTTTTATCACACCTTAAAAGGCGTGGTTTGTTCGTTGGGTTTTCTGGATGCTCAGAAAAATCTGATAGCTTCAGAAACGAAGTTTCTGATAGTGATCAAAAATCCATAAAAGATTTTTGACATTGCAAAGCAACTATCTGCAACTTAAAAGTTGCAGTTTATTTTTCTGACATTACAAAAAGAAGTAAAAGTTTTGAAAAATAAAAGAGGCAAAAAGAAATAAAAATGTCATATGAATATTTTTATCCTGGAACTCCTTATAGCTTAGACCCTGAATACGGAGATATATTTACTGGCTATAGAATTCCTGCTGGAGAATTAGGAGCATCTACTTCAATACAAACTGCAAACCAGATAAAAGAAGTTACAAACTTGTTAAATCAAGGAATGAAAACTCTAGAGATATCTTCTATAAGGCCAGAGGTTTTTGAAATGATACCAAAACAGCATTTAAAAGAAATAAATAGACTAACAAAGCTAACTAGCTCAGAAACTTCTGTTCACGGCCCAATGGTTGAAGCTTCAGGATATAATGAGCAAGGAAAATGGAGTGAAGCTCAAAGAAAACAAGCAGAAATAGAAATAGCATCTTCAGTAGAAAGAAGCCACGAGTTAAATCCAGAAGGAAACATACCTGTAACTTTCCACACCTCTTATGTGATACCAGCAGAAAAAGAGATTATAAAAGAAGAAGGCAAGGAAGTTCAAAAATCAATGTTAATAGCAGACACAAGAACTGGTGAGATAGGCCAAATTAGGGAAACAGAGAAATTCTTTCCAGAAGAAGGCGGCTTAAAAAAAGAATTCAATCCAGAATTAGAATTGAAAAAAAAGAATGAAGAAGCATGGATTCAGACTTTAAATAATTTAAACTGGTATGCAATGAGAGGAGAGGAAGTAGTAAGAGATGCATTAAAACCATTTGAAAACAAATCAGAGGAAGCAGAAATAATAAAAGCATACGCATCAAAAAATAAAGAAGAATTTGTTAATAATTTAATAAAAGAGAAAAAAATTTCAGAACGTGAAAAAGAAATTTTTAATAATACATTTAGAGTTCTAGACCACGGAAGTATCCTTTTAAGAGATTCTTACAATAATTTAAGAGAGCTTTATAATAGGGTTTACAAAGAAGCAACTCCGGATGACAGAAAAAAATTAGATTTTTATGCTCAAGAAATAAAAACAGAAGTAGAAGCAGGCGTAGAAAAAAAACCAGAGAAATTGCAAAAATTTGCAAAGCTAATTGAAGATGGTGTGCGTCTTATGAAAGAAATAGAGCATCCAACTCTATTCCAACCATTGAACAAGTTCTTTATTGAGAAAGATACAGAAACTTTTTCTAATGTAGCTTTAAATGCTTATAAAAAATTTGGTGATAAAACACCAATAATAAGCATAGAAAACCCTCCTTTTGGAACAGCTTTGTCTAGGGCAGAGGAATTAAAAGAGGTTATTGAAAAAACAAGAAACGCATTTGCTGAAAAGCTATCAAAAGAGAAGGGGATAGGAAAATCTCAAGCTAATGAAATAGCAGAAAAAATGATAGGAGCAACGTGGGATACCTCTCATATAAGCATGATGAGAAAATATGGATATACTGAACAAGATTTAATTGAACAAACAAAAAAAATTGCTCCTATGGTTAAACATGTTCATTTAAATGACAATTTCGGGCATACTCACACTGATTTGCCTCCTGGAATGGGAAATGTTCCAATGAAAAATATTCTTGAGGAATTGGAAAAAGTTGGCTTTAAAGGCAAGAAAATTTTTGAAGGAGGTCAATTTTTCCAGCATTTTCAAACTTCACCTCATCCTTATGTATTAGAAGGAGCAGGCTCTCCATTATTCCCAATGAAATCTCCTTACTGGAATCAAATAGCATCAAGTTATGGAAACTATTTTGCATTTCCTTTAGCTTATTTGCCAGAACAACATTTCGCAACTTTTGGAGGTGGTTTTATAGGATTGCCTCCTGAACTTGGAGGACAAATGCCAGGAAAACAGCAGACAAGCGCAACCGGAGCACCAATGGCTTAATCACTAATAAAAATAAAGTTCAAATTAATTAAAATTCAATAACAGAAAAAAGTTAAGATTTAAAAACTAAAATTCATTCATTTAAAGTAATAAAGAAAACCCTCTTCGTTGGGTTTTCTGGATGCAAGAAAATTCAATGAATTTTCTGCCACGAAAATTTAGAATAAATTTTCGGTGATCCAAAACCTCAAAAATGTAAATTTTTGATGGCAGTCAGAATTTGAAAAATTCTGATGTTGAAAACAGCAGAACCACATTCTAAAGAATGTGGTTTTCAATTTATGGACATAAAAAAGATGGTGAAGAAGAAAACACAAGATATGTTAACTTGGATTTTGTGGATTTTAGGATTGATTGGAGCAATGATATTAATTTACGGATTAATGAGAATATTAATTAAATAAAAACAGAAAGCAGGAAAATTAAAAATGAGGCAAGAAAAACAAGAAAAGAAAAAAAATAAAAGAACTTTTGTAAAGCAGTTTCCGACTTTGAATTTGATTAAAGAAAAAGATATTGCCATGGATTTTGCTACAAAAACATATCAGAAATTTGACAAGCTAATTAAATCTATAGTCTTATTTGGAAGCCAGGCAAGAAATACTGCTGTTACTGGAAGTGATATAGATATAATTATTGTAGTAGATGACGCTTCTGTTAAATGGGACCAGGAATTAATTGCTTGGTATAGAGAAGAATTAGGAAAGATAATTCAAAATAACCCGTATAAAAAAGAGTTGCATATAAACTCTGTTAAACTAACAACATGGTGGCAAGATTTAAGCAGAGGAGATCCTGTAATTATAAATATTTTAAGGTTTGGCGAGCCATTAATTGATTTTGGAGGTTTTTTCTCGCCATTGAAAATATTATTAGAAGAAGGAAAAATAAGATCTACGCCAGAAGCAATATACACAGCTTTACAAAGAACTCCTTTGCATATCGCAAGAAGTAAAGCTTCTGAGCTGAGCGCAATAGAGGGTTTATACTGGGCTATGGTTGATGCTAGCCAAGCAGCATTAATAGCAGCAAAACAAATTCCTCCTTCTCCAGAACATATTCCAATAATGTTAAAAGAGCTTTTTGTTGACACTGGAAATTTAAAAATTAAATATGTTATAATGTATAGAGATTTACTGGTTTTGCATAAAAAAATTATGCATGGCGAGATTACTGATTTGAAAGGTTCAGAGATAGATTCCTGGCAAGAGAGAACAGAGGAGTTTGTCCAAGAAATGACAAGATTAGTGAAAAACTTAGTAGATTAATTAATCTTCTTCAGATTCTTCCTCAAGTTCTCCAGTTTCAGTTTCCTTAGATTCTTTTCCAGTTAACACCTTATATAAGCTTAGATAAAAACCAATTTTCTCTGGTGTCTTTAGTCTTGATATATTTGCTCTCATATAAGCATTCCAATTATCTGTTTTTATTCTAGCAATAAGTCTCTGTTTTTTTGGATCTAAAATATGCTCGTCATATGCAGCAATAGCTTCTTTATCACTATTTCTATAAAGATTTTGAAGTGCTTTTGCATAATGGCTTTCTTCTCCCTCCATACTCATTCTTTCTGCAACCTGAGAGACTATTCTTTCTCTAATTGTTTTTATATCAGGAGTTTCTCCTAATAGTGGTTTTCTTGCTTTTCTGTAAGCATTTATAGCACTAACAAGTGTATCTGGAACATCTACTTTTGGTTCTATTGCTGCTACAAAATCAGGAAATTTATCTCCTAATTCTGGTTTTGCGTCATTTAAAATAGCTTCAAGATTATTAGTTGAATAGTCGAAAGCTATATCTCTTGCACCATCAAGATAAGCAACTGCGTGATTTATTTTTGAAACTGGGTTAGCATTATCTCTTAAAATATAAAGGTTTCTTTCCTGGCCATTTTCGTCAATATATCTTCCAGTATTTCCTACATGTCTCTTGAAATCAGAATAAAACTCATTAAAAGCTGTTTCATCCCCTTTATGTTTGTCCATACCTTCAAGTGTCGCAGCTACATCTACAGTTTTCTTCCACTTTTGCTTAAAATCATCTAATGCCATTTTGCCTCAAATTATGTTACTATTTGTAAGTAAATACTATTTATAAACCTTTCGGTGAGCAATTTCATTTACAAAATTAAAATATGATTAAATAAATGAAATTGCGAATTTTATAAATAGAGGAATTTGTGTAAACAAGCGTATACTACTTTTTACCTAGAAATTAAACACATTTTTAGATAAATTAATAAATCAAAAAGATAAAAATAAACTATTTATTTTTTTTTGTAAAAGTTCTTCTTTTCCAGTCTTCATCTGCTTGACATAATTCTTCGGTAGTGCTATAAGTTCTACCGTCTTTGCCTATATATCTAATATTTCTTCTTTTCCAATCTTCATTTGCTTGCTGCAATGCTTCGGCTGTAGCATAAGTTCGCCCATCCTTACCCAAATATTGAAAATCTAGTTTTAAATATTGATCTAGTTTTAAATATTGAAAACCTGGTTTTCTTTCTACAGGTATAGGTTGAACTAACCTTTTTGTATCGCTAATTGGTTGAACTAATTGTTTTGTATCAAGGCTCATTTTATTTTCTCCTTATTTTTATAATTAATTCTACTATTTAAATCTTTCTATTATTGTTACTTTATAGTTATTAACTTATCTCAAATTATATGATAAAAACTTCTTAAAACTTTGGTAAAAAAACTACTTTGTGTAAATAAGTAGATACTATTTTTTACCAGGAAATTAAACACAATAAGACTAAGAGAATAACAATTTACCTATAAAGACTATTAACATCATTGAGTCTTGTTTCTAAATGTTGTATTGGAGATGGTGCATAAATATGTGGATAAGCTAAATCTGGTCTCCCTAAAGCGAGAAAATGTCGTTCTCTTGCTCTTCGATGAACTTCTACAAATTGTGCTTGATATTCTGGACTTGCTACACGATCTAATATAGCTAAAGCTGCTTGTTTATGTTCATTAAATCTAGCGGTGCTTCCACCATCTAGAATATCATACAGAAATCTACTGAAAGTTTGAACATGAGACATGGTTTTTTCCCAGTCTCTTTTCCAACCTTCTCTGCTTAAATATAATTTTATTTTTTCCATAAAAATTATAGAAATAATAACTATTTAAACCTTTCTATTGTTGTTACTATATAATTATTAACCTATCTTAATCTGTAAGATAGAATGTGTTTAAAAGTCTGGTAAGAAAACATATCTGCTTGGTGTAAACGAGGTGGTTTGCCACTAGCCTAATCGCCCGTGTGTGTTCTTTTCAGGCCCTAAGTTCATGGCAAACATTCTCTGTTAAGAAATAATATCCTTTTAGGTATTATTTGTGTAAACGAACGTATATTATTTTTTACCAGGAAATTAAGAACATTTGTTACGTGAGCTCATACTCTTTTTCTATCTTTCTCTCTCTTCATCTTCTAATTCTATTCTTATTTTCAAGATTTTTTCTTTTAAGTCTGGAAGGTCTTTTTTAATAATATCCCATGTGACATCTAAATCTATATTGAAGTATGTATGAATTATGACATCTCTTAACCCTGCAATTTTTTTCCAAGGAACTCCAGGATATTTTTCTCTAAAGTCATTAGGGATATTTTTAACCGCCTCTCCAATTATTTCTAATCTTCTTACAATAGAATCTTTTAGTTTTTGATTCTTTCCAAGATTCTCTTTAGAAATATTTCCCATATATTTCTCTATTAATTTAATTGAGTCTAATATATCTTCTATAAATAATCTTAATCTTCGTTTCATATTATTCTTACCTCTTCCTTTAAGATATTTCTTTTAATTAAAGGATGGATTCCTTTGTAAGTGATTAAATCGACCTTTCTTCCAAGTTTATCTTCTAACTCTAATTTAACCCCCACAAATTCCAGACCCATCCCCTTTGCTGGTTCTATTAAAATATCAATATCACTATTTTTTTTCTGTTTTCCTTTTACATAACTTCCAAATATGCCTGCTCTCTTTATTTTATTCTTTTTTAAAATTTTAATTATCTTTGGTTTTATTTTTTCTATGGCACTTTTATTTATATCTTCATTCTTTACCCTAAATCCATTGTCCACCTCTTTTTCTTTTTTAGTTAAGTTTTTTAAAGATAAATTAGCCCCTAAGTATTTTCTCTTTTTTGAAACTTTATCTCCTTTTCTAATAGAGATAACTCTATAAAAATACTTTTTATTATTTCTTCTCTGAATCTCTGTATAAACCATAAGATTATATATGTCTACAATATTTATAAACCTTTCTGTAGACATAGGGAGTATTTGCTTTAAGGTTATTTATATGCTTAGGAATTGAAACCACGCAGATATTTTTTTTGCGAGAAAATTAAAATTTTTGATTATAAATAGAAAATCAGAAAATATCTAAAATTTCCTCAGCTTTTTCTATATCTTCTACTTTATCAATTTTCTCCTCTATTTCTTTATTAATTAGCTCTAATGGCTCAAGAGGTTTTTCTTCTTCTACTTCCTCCTCTTCTAATTCTTCTTCTTTTTCTCCTATCTCCTCTGATTTTTCCTTTTCTATTTCTTTTTCTTCCTCTGCCTTTTCTTCAGCTTCTTTTTCCAAAGCTTCAATTTTCTCTTCCTCTGTTATCTTTTCTTCTTTTTCTTGCTTTTTTATTTCTTTTATAATTTCTTCTCTTTCTTTCTCCTGACTAGAAAAAACATCAGATCCAAAATCTGTATCAGGATATTCCTCAGATTTTGGTTCTTCTTTCTTTTCTACTTTATATTTTTCAGTTTTTTCTTCAGCTGGTTTTTCCTCTTCTCTTTCCTTTTCTTCTTTCTCTTCTTCTCTTATCTCTTCTAACTCTTCTTTTTCTAAACTTCTTTTTTTCCTTAAATAACAATCTTTACAATATACAGGCAAATTAGGTTTTGGCTTAAATGGAACTTCTGCTTTTTTATTACATTCTTGACATATAATATCATATTTTCCTTTTCTATCATATTTCTCTTCTCCTTTCTCTTCTTTCAAACTAACTCCTCTCAAACCTTTTTCTTCCAAATCTTTAACTTGTAAGCTTATTTCAAATGCTTTGTCTGCATTTACTGAAATACTATCTATTCCTAATTTAACTAAAAACTCAACCATCTCTTTTTTACTTCCAGCTTGCCCGCATATTGAAGTTTCTACTTTATATTTTTTACAAACTTCAATCACTTTTTTCAATTGAGATAAAACAGCAGGATGCATTTCATCATATAAATACTGAACTTGCTCGTTACCTCTATCTATAGCAAGAGTATATTGAGTTAAATCATTAGTTCCAAATGAAATAAAAGAAATTCCCTCTTTGCATAGTTCTTCAATTATTTCAACAGCTGCAGGAGTTTCAATCATAACCCCAAGTTTAATGTTTTCATTTAATTTTATCTCAAGTTCTTGTAAAACCTTTTTAACTTCTTTTAGTTCATCAAGAGAGATAACTTGAGGCATCATTATTCCTATTTTTTTCTCTTCAGCTAATCTTTTCATTGCTTTCAATTCTGCTCTTAATATATCCTTATGTTTCAAGCTATATCTTATGCCATGCATTCCTAACATTGGGTTAACTTCAATCTCTTTGCTAGAGCCCTCTAAATTTCTAAACTCATCTGATCTAATATCAGAAGTTCTAATCCATAAAGAATCAAAATATTCTGCTATTTTTTTTATTCCAGAAAAAATTATATCTTGATATTTCTCTATTTCTTTATTCTTGAAAAAATAATAAGGATGCTTTCCTGACTCAGCTATAATTCCCTCTAATCTTAACAAGCCAACTTCTTTTATTTCTGTTTTTGAAGCTCTCTCAGCAGCAGAAGGCAAGTCAACTATAACCTTCATTTTTGTTTCTGTTTTTATTACAGATTTAATCTCAACTTTTTTCTCTTTTAATTCTTCAAGTTTTCCTTCATAAATTTTACCATTGAATCCATCAACTGTTACTATCATACCATCTTTCAAAACCTGTGTTGCATTTCCTGTTCCGACTATAGCTGGAATTCCCATTTCCCTGCTTACAATTGAGGCATGTGCTGTAAGTCCTCCGGAATCTGTTATTATAGCAGCACATTTTTGCATGCTCACCACCATATCTGGATTTGTCATTTTTGTTACAAGAATGTCACCTTTTTTTATCTTGTCCAAATCTTTCAAGTCAAGAATAATTTTAACTTCTCCTACTCCTATTCCAGGACTTGCTGCTAAACCTCTCAAAATTTCCTTGCCATGAATTTCTTCTTTTTTTATTTTTTTCTCTAAAGTTGTTACAGGTCTAGTTTGAACAATAAATATCTCGCCAGAAGAGATTGCAAACTCTATGTCCTGAGCTATTTTATAATGCTCTTCTAATCTCAAGGCATAGCTAGATAATCTTTTTATCTCATAATCATTTAATACTTGTTGTTTGCTTCTCTCTTCTGTCAGCTTTATGGTTTCTGTTTCTCCAGCAGAGTTTCTAACTATAGCAATTTTTTTATCACCTATTTTTTTCTCTAAAATCTCCAATTCCCTTGAAATAAGATAATTATCAGGTTGTATCCTGCCAGAAACAATTCCTTCACCTAAACCGAAAACAGCTTCTATCACAACATTTTCTTCTCTAGTTACAGGATCTTTAGAAAAAATTACTCCACTTTTATCTGAGTCTATCATCAATTGTATGATAACAGCTATTAAAACATCCTCATGCTTGAAACCTTTTTTTACTCTGTAATAAATACTTCTTGAGGTAAACAAAGAAGCAAAACATTTTTTAACTGCCTCAATTAAGTTGCTTGAGCCTTTCACATTCAGAAAAGTTTCTTGCTGCCCAGCAAAACTCGCAATGCTGCTGTCTTCAGCATTTGCGCTAGAACGAACAGCAACAAAAGCTGGCTCAGCCATTTTTAAGATACTTGCAACATCTTTAGTAGCTCTCTCTACAAATGGAACTCCTAAAACATTATATGCTTCTAAAATTTCTTCTTTCAAGTCTTTAGGTATCTCCTTCTTGACAATTAACTCGCGAATTTCTCTTGCTGTTTCTTCCAACTTGGCAGTATTATCAACATCTAATTTTTCAAGCATCTTGTATATTTTTTCTTTCAAGCCAGTTTCTTCTAAGAAAAACAAATATGCTTGAGAGTTTATAGCAAATCCTTGAGGAACAGGCATTCTTATTTTCAGCATTTCTCCTAAATTTGCTGCTTTTCCTCCAACTTCCTTAACTTTTTCCTTGCCTATCTCAGAAAACCATCTGATATATCTATCTTCTATTTTTACCTCTTTTTCTTTGATTTTCATAATAAAAGAAGAAAAAGAGAATTAATAAATCTTATCTCGGGTTTCTATTTTAAATTATTTAACTTTTTTGAATATTTTTGAAGTTCTCGTTTAATTTTGTGTAAATAGAATAAAGAACAATTACTAAATCTAATCTCTTCTTTTCAACTTCTATTTTTTTATTTTCTTTTCTCAAAAACCATTCTTGCATGGCAGGGCAATTTTGATTTAACCTTATTTAAGATTTTGTTAACCAAGCTTCTTGACCTCTCATGAAATACCGCAACTAAGAATATTGGCTGTCCAACTTTTACTATAGCTGCTCTTCCAATTGTTTTTCCGAAACTTAACTGCATTCCGGTTTGCATTCTGTCAGCTCCAGCTCCTGTTAGTGCTTTGTTTTCTCTTAAAATATGATGAGGAAAAACACAAACTTCAAAATAATACTGTCCTGCCAAATCAGTTTCTAAAATTTTATGAATGTACTGACGAGAAGCCTCAATTGCATTATCCCTAACTAAAATATCTTCTCCAGAAACTAACTTAACTATATTTTTTAATTTTCCTTGCTCGTAATCTTTTATAGAACCCATTTTAAACTTGACAATTTTCTGCTGAGGAACAGTTTTAATATAGTTCTTGCTTTTTACACTTGACGTTCTTGTATAAGGACGAGTATGTTTCTTTGAATATGCTAATGCTTTTCTTAATGCCATTTTATCTATATCTCCCTAAATTAAACCTTTGAACTCTTGGAATTCCTGGACCAACTAAGAGGGTATTTGGCAATGAAGGTATTGGTATTTTTTTAACTTTCTCAGATTGAGGTTCATAAAAATGAGCATAAGGAAAATCAGCTGATAATACTTCAACCTCTAATTCCTGCCATTTTCTTTCACTTATAAAAGCCATAATCTCTTCTCTCTTTATTCTTGGGCCAGCATAAAGGCTATGTCTTCTTAACTTTACTAAATAAAAACCCTCTGGCAATTCATTAATTGGAATTTGTTTTCCTTCTAATAAAATTTTTTTCCCCATTTTATCTTTCTTCTCCTAGATTTTCATATGTTTCATTATCAGTTCCGCGAAATTTATATTCTTGAGCTCTTGTTTCCCAATATTGCTCAGATAATTCAATAGCATCATCTACACTATCATCTCTATTAAATTCTTGCTTTCTTTCTTCTCTCATTTTTCTTTTACCTCCTTAATTTCAACTTCATCATTTATTGCCTGTCCTGGCAATCCTTTTTCAAATATTGCTCGAACTAATCCTTTATTGCCATGACTTCCAGCTATATAACCTTTAATTATTTTTCCCCCTGAAGATTTCCATTTTACTTCTTTTCCTATGAACTTGCCAGCTTCTTCCTTGGTTTTTACATTTACATCTATTAAAAAATGCTTTTCATGAATTTTACGTCTTCCTCTCCTGAACTGAATTATTTTAGCTTTCATAACAAACATTATAAAAGTTGATTTTTAAATCTTGCTTTAAACAACAATAATTAAAAATGCCTGTTTCTTGAACTAAGTATGCTAAAAAAGAGGCTTAATTTAATCATATCAATAACCATAGGTTTGCTTATTTTTGGATTTTTTATTTATAAATTAGGACTGGAAGCAGTTATGGTTATAGCCCAGAATATAAATTATGTATATATAATTTTATTTTTTCTATCAACAGTTTTATGTTTTGTTTTCTCAACATACAGAGGGAAATCCATAATAGATTCTTATGGCAAAAAAATACCTTTCTTAATGCTTTTCAGGCAAACAATAGCAGGCTGGGCAGTAAGTTATATCACACCAGCAGCAAGAGTTGGGGGAGAACCATTAAGAGTTTATATGTTAAAAAAAGAGGGCAACATTGACTTGAAAACAGGGACTTCTTCAGTAATAATGGATAAATTTGTTGAATTAGCAGGTTCTGCGGTTTTCGGGCTTATTGGCTTGATTCTTTTAATGCTGATACCAAATGCCCCATTTTCATTAAAGTTTGTTTTGGCAATCTTGATAGTATTCACTTTTCTTGTTTTAATTATTTTTTATTACAGGACTGTATTAGGAAAAGGTTCTCTATCCACTTTATTTGCATTTTTAAGAATAGACAGAATAAACAGGTTCAAGAATATAATAGAAACACTTGAAGATATAGAAAGAAAAATGGAGGTTTTTTTCTCTCATCATAAAAAAGCTTTTTTAAAAAGCTGTTTCTTCTATATTCTCTATGGCTTTTTTACTATATTAGAATTTAAATTCCTCTTGTTGAGTGTAGGTTTTAATGCCTCAATTCCAGAAATAATATTGGCGTTAACTGTTCTTGGTGTAGTGAGCTTTATACCTGTTCCAGCTGCTTTAGGATTTTTAGAAGCAGGGCAGTCTTTCTTGTTTTTAATTTTAAATGGAAATGGAAGCATAGGTTTAGCTTTAAGCTTAATGATGAGAATAAATGCTGTATTGTTCATAGCAATAGGGTTCACAATAATATCTTACTTCACAAACAAGCAGCTCAAGAAAAGCTTTTAAATAACAGATACCTTACTAAAACTTCAGAAATCAAAGATTTCTGATAGTCTCGGAAATTAGATTTCCGATGATTGTCAAGAATCTTCTGATTCTTGAAACTATCAAAAATTGGGAGTTTTTGAAGAATGAGAAAAATAACAAAGATAAGTATTTTAATTTTGATACTACTTATTATTCTTTTTTATATCCTATATGTTACAGGCAGCATATCAGGAAAAGTTGTTGAAAGCTTGTTAAAATTGTTCCCCTAATTTCTTGCTTTCATTTTCATTATTAATAGATAACTATTAAGGCTGGTTTTTAAAGTTTTGTAGAGAACAAAAATAATCGCTCTTATTTTAATTAATCTTTTATTAAACCAACTCTAGATCTTTTAGATTTCTCAGCATAACTGCGAACTGCCATCTTACTCCGAATCATATTATAAACATAACAGAGAGTGCCACCAACAAGACCACCAGCAATACCACCAGCAATAACACCACCATTAACATCCCTGCCTGGAACATAGTCATCAAAAATAAAACCAAGAATACCACCGATACAAGCACCAAAAACATTACCAATAAAAAAGTTACTAGCACCAGCACTATAAATTTTACCACTTAAATCACTAAAACCACTTCTATTAATTTGTTTGAGCCATTCTCTATCCAGTTGTAATCCCTCAAGAATTTCTATTAAATTTTTTGGCATTTGCCCTTCCCAAACTCTAGCAGAATAACCCCATTTTCCAGTCGATATATCATAACCGCGATCGACATCAACACAAAAATCAGGTCCAAAAATAGAAATATACCTCTTATCACGGTTCAAAAAATTGTTGTCAATGGTATATCTTTGGCCATCATCAGTTATTCCCTTAAAACAATTTCTACCTCCATGAGCCTCTCCTCTTCTTGCAATCCCACATGCTATTCTATACAATTCTTCTGATCGTTCTGTTAATAAAATTTCAGTTGACATAGTACCAGTAGTAATAATAGGTATTTAAATCTTTATATTTGTTACTATTTTATAATACTAAACAAATCAACTTTCCTGCATTTTTTAATGATTTTTAATAAAAATTCAAGATTACAACACAATCTCAAATTTCCCTAATTTTTTTCTCAACAAATCCAACAATTTTTCATTTATAACAAACTCTTTTTCTTTTTTCTGCTCGTTTAAGGCTTTTGTGAATTCTTCTACTCCTATTTCTGTAAACTTTTCTGTTTTCAAATCAATTCTGTTAACCTTGCCTGAATCAATAAGAAAGGCTTGGCTGTCTGTTAAAATTAATTCATAAATTTTGTCTTTAGTTTTCAATCTTAATTTTCCTTTTTCTAAGCCAACTAACTCTTTTCTTTGATTATATTCAATTAAAGCACTTATTAATTGAAAAGCATTCTTTCTTGTATTTTCTATAGATTCCCTGTCCAACTTGCCTTTCTTGAATTTTTCCTTAGCAGAAATTATATCTTTTAAGATTTTCATGAAATTTTCAGAAAGAATTCCTTTTCCAATAAAGCTGTACTCAAAATCCCTTATTAACTCTGAATCTTTTTTCTTGCCAAATATTGCTTTCAACAAATCAAAAACATTTTTATATATTTCCTCGATTGTATTCTCATTAGTTCTTTTTTCAATTTGCCCTCTTAATCCTTTTAACCTGTTTAAGAAGTCCTCTGCATCTTTCAAAAACTTATCTACATCCTCTCCTTTAATGTCGCCATCTTTAATTTTCTCATGCTCAAAATCCTTAAAAGTTTTTACTATTTTCTCAAGAATATCTGCGTATTTTTTCTCTACTATTTTCTCTTTCTCAACAAATATCTCGCGAAAAATTCTTGGAGTTTCTTTATGTGTAGGAGGAGGCAAGCCATACAACATCAATAAAGCTTGAGTTGGAGTTAAAATCCCATAATAAATATCTCCTATTACTAAGTCAGTTAACACTCTTTTTACTGTTTTAGATGTTTTCTCTCCCATTGACATGAACATATCAATTGCTTCTGGACTTGGTTTTAGCTTGCCCATTTTTAAAAGCAATTTCCATGGCATAAAAGTGCCTCTGTCATATAAAGGAATTCCATCTCTGATAAAAGTAAATATAACAGGAGAGGCGTCTTTTACAGACTCCCAGAATTCTGTCAAAATATAGGTTTGTATATGCAGATGATTTTTAACTCCTGCTAATTCTCTTGCCTCTGCTTCATACTGATAAATTATGCTTCTCAATTTTTCTTTCAACTCTAAACGAGGCATTCTTTTCACATCTGTGTCATCTATAATACAATAAATATCTATATCTGATGTCTTAGTTGCAGTTCCCCTGATAAAACTTCCTGCAATAACATAACTTGTCACATATTTTTCAAATTTTCTTAGAACAAGAGATTTATGTATTTCTGACACTCTTAATGCTCCTAAAAATCCTTTGTCAAATAAAGGAAAAGACATTCCTATTGCAGAAACAATATCAAACTTGCTGTCTAAGCAATAGTTCCATATATCAACAGGAGTTTTAATATGAATCCATACTTTAGGCTTCATGTCTTTCATTTCCTTTACCAATTCTGTCTTGATTTTAGGAATATCTTTAAAATTGTCTTCTGGGATTATTACAAGAATATGAATCGGCTTTTTCTTTGATTCCTCTAATGGAACTTGCTCTTCTTCCTCAATTTTTTCAGAAGCCTGAGGTGGCAGAATTCCTATTGCAATAGTAAATTTGTACTTGTTTAAAATTTTGTTTTTTAAATCCTCTAGCTCATTTTTAGTCTTCTCCATCTCTTTTTTCTGCTCTTCTGTAATTTCGTCTGGAATTCTCTTGCTATAATCCAAACTTATATCTTTAACTTCATCTCCGAGAGTTTCTTTCTTTTCTTTGCTATTTTCTTCTTCTGCCATTTAAAAAAGAAAAAATATAAGTATTTAAAGGTTTTCTAAAAATAGGGCTTGCAGGATTAAACTGCTCTGCTCGGTGTAAATAAGTAGATACTATTTTTTACTTTTTTTAGTGAGTAATTTGTTTTTTATTGTCTTCCCCTGAACATCCTGAAATCATTTTCAGTAATAAGCCTTTGTTCTTTAGAATCATATCCTTGAACTTCTAAATTCATGCCCAGAGCATATCTCAAGGTTCCATTAGGCTCTCTTTCAAATCCATCATCAATATTATGTAAATTCCATTCTAATTCTCTTTCATCTTCTACAGAAGTATGGGCTCCGCCAAAAGGTCCGTCATAAAGCATTTTATTAAACATTCCTCTTTTAAACGCTTTTACTATGAACTCTCTTTCAGTAGGCCATTGCTCTTTTGTATAAGGACCTTCCATTTTTGTTTCATAAGCTATTATTTGTTCTGGATGTTTTGGTCTCATATTCATATACATTTCTGCTAAAGCTTTTTTCGCTTCGGGGGTATCAGCCTTCATAATTGTCATATTAACTTCAGGGTGTTCTTCAGTAAACTTTCTAATTAGATCTTCTACTTTATCTTGTGGGGTTTCTTCCCAAAAATCCTCAAGTCTATTTTTTGCCATGATAACAAACAAAATAAAGACTATTTAAATCTTTCTATTGTTGTTACTTTATAGTTATTAATATATCTCAAATTGTAAGATAAAATGTGTTTAATTATTTAGTCAAAAAACATATCTACTTTGTGTAAACAAATATAACAAACTTCTTCCTATTTTTTTAATAACATTTTGGCATAGTAAAGTATATAAAGTATGTTATTTTAATTATATTAATTAAGTCCATAGGGTTTGCAAAAACCCTATGTTTATCAAATGAACAATAATTCTAAAAAGAAAAAAATTGTAATTTATATAGATGGGAGTAATCTTTATTTCTCTATAAAGGAAGCATTTAATGTCAAAATTGATATTGAAAAACTATGTAAAAAAATTGTTGGTCAAAATGAATTAGTTAAGATTAATTATTATATTGCTCCCCTTAATCAAAAGACCCATCCAAAACAATATGCAGAACAACAAAAATTCTTTGATATTTTAAGACAAGTAAACAAATTAAATATAATTTTTGGGAGATTGGAAAAAAGAAAAAGGGATGGAGAAGCATATTATGTAGAAAAAGCAAGTGATGTTAATTTAGCATTAGATTTGGCTCTAAATGCAGAAAAAGGAATTTATGATGAAGCGTATCTTATCTCAAATGATGGAGATTTTTCAGGTGCAGTGAACTCGGCAATTAATTTTGGTAAAAAAGTTATTTATATTGCAATAGGAAATAAGAAATCAATTTCTCACCATCTTAAAAAGGTTGCTTCAAGAACTCTTTATATTACAAAAGAATTTATTTCTGATTGCGTATTATAAAGTAGGAATTTAGGGAGTATAAGGCTACTGAATTCCATTTATAACAAGTATAACATTTCTGTTCTTTTTTTACTAATAACTTTTATGATACGAAAATATATAAAACATATAAGTCTAATTATGATAATTAAGTCCATAGGGTTTGCAAAACCTATATTTATCAAATGAACAAAATTGACATACCAAAAGATTTATAAACTATAGTGTCTATAGTATCTATAGATTAAAACAATGAAAATTAAAAATTTTCAAGTATTTAAATTAAAAAGGTTAATTTAAACATGGACATAACAACAATTCAACTAAGCAAAGGAACAAAAGATAAAGTAGCCTCTTTTGGGAGTAAGGGAGAAAGTTACGATGAGATTCTTAATAGGATTTATTCTTTAGCAGTTAAAGAGCAGTTAAAAGAGTTTTTGATGTCTGAAGAGGGGTTTATTCCAATCGAGGAAGCTATAAAAGAGGCAGAGAAGAAATGGCCAAAGTAATCATCTTAGAAACCCTTAAAGATGAGATTATAAAAAAATTCAAGGGAGAATCAAAAATAATATTCAAATTAATGTATTCTTTGGGAGAAAATCCTCATAAAGGCAAGCCCTTAGGCAATATTGGTGGAGTTGTCATTAAAGAAATTAAATACAAATCTTTTAGATTTTATTTTATAACAGATGGATATAAACTAAAAATAATGGACAAATCCAAATTAACAAATTTACTAATAAAATTTGTTAGAATGTCTGATAAAAAATATCAGCAACAAACAATTAATGAAATTAAGAAGATGCTAATTAATTTGAGTTCTAAAGAATTTAATGAATAATTTATGGGCCTAGGCAGAATCGAACTGCCGACCAGTCGGTGTAAACGACTTGTTTTGCCACTAGACTATAAGCCCAACCTCATAATTAATTATCATAAAAACATTTTTAAAGGTTTGGGCTTTATTCTAAAATATGGAAAAATTGTTTGTTTTTAATGGAGCTATCTTTATTGATTCAGCTTTGTCAGGTTTTGCCTTGTTAGCAGAATCAATAGGAAAAAAACAGGAGATGTTAGAACATGAAGCATATTATTATAAAATAAGGGAAAAGGGTCCTTGGGGCTCAGAAGAATTTGCAAGAATGTTTAAAGGGGTACGCAAAGAGGAGTTAATAAAAAAGGCAAAAGAAATAGTAAAGAAAACATTAAGGGAAGGTTCAAAAGAATTAGTTAAAATATTAAAAGAAAAAGGTTATTTTATTGCTTTATATACTACAGACCCTTTAGAGATTACTCTTGCTTTAAAAGAAGAGCTTGATTTAGATGATGTATTCGGAACAGAGATGGAATTTAAAGATGGAATCGCCACAGGGAAATTAAAAACTAAATTTGATAGATATGACAGAGCAGAAAAAATTAAAGAAGTGGTGGAGAAAAATAAACTGAAGAAAGAAAAAGTATTTATTTTAGGAGATTCTATAACAGCAATACCATCAAAACCTTATGGCAAGTTAATAGCTTTCAATACAAAATACGAGGAATTAAAAAGGGAAGCAGATTTTGTAATAGAGGGGAAAAATTTAAATAAAGTAATTGAGATCTTAACTTAAAAATGGAAAAAGAGATAGGCAAAATAAAAAAGAATGAAAATACAGACATTGTAGTAAGAATAGATGATTTTGGAGGCAGACTTGGAGTTAATGTAAGAGAATTTGTAAATGCAAGCGATTCTGGCTATACAGGATTTACAAAGTCAGGAACAAGAATTCCTGCAGACAAGTTTTCTGAGTTTAAGAACCTTATTAACAGCATAAAAGAAGAAGACTTGAAACAAACAGAAAAAGAAGAAACAAACCAAGAACAAGATACACTCTAATATAACATATTATAAAAGATATTTTGTAAAGTATATTTTATGATATATATTTTGGAATGTATAAATTATTTTCTGTTGCTTAATTATTTATGCTTTGTTTAGGAGCATAAATTTAAAAATAAAATTTTTTATTGATTAGAGTGAAAAAGAATAATATAATCTTGTTTGTTATAATTATAGCAATAATTCTAATAATTAGCATAATTTTCTATTTTAAAACAAATAATAGCTTAGACGAAAAAACAGCAAGATGTATTGCTTCAAAATCACAACTTTATGTTTCAAAAACCTGCAGTCATTGTGCAGAACAAAAACAAATATTAGGAGATTACTTTAATTATTTTAATATTATTGATTGTCTAGAAGAAATAGAAAAATGTGAGAATATCTTAGCAGTTCCTACTTGGATTATTAATAATAAGCAATACACAGGAGTAAAAAGTTTAAAAGAGCTGAAAAGATTAACCAATTGTTAGATAAAATTATTAAAAAAACAAATAGCTGAAATCAAGAAAACCCTTTCGTTTACCACACACTAAAGCTTCAGGAATTTCTAATTCCTGACAGTCATCAGAAATCTTTGATTTCTGAGATGTGTGGTTTGTTCGTTGGGTTTTCTGGATGCAAGAAAATTTCGGTTAAGTTGTGAAATTTTCTGCACAGAAAATCTTTATAGATTTTCTTGTGCTCAGAAAAATCTGATAGTTGCAAAGCAACTATCTG
>Ga0209541_10001448_pt1 | contig 47144 bp, 42 predicted proteins | sample RifCSPlowO2_01_FD_184027 | JGI IMG/M metagenome (GOLD analysis project Ga0209541, IMG submission 184027) | Groundwater microbial communities from Rifle, Colorado - Rifle CSP2_plank lowO2_0.1 (SPAdes) (version 2) | ecosystem: Environmental > Aquatic > Deep subsurface > Groundwater | place...
TTTTCATTTCGCTCACGATAGAGCGCGAAATAACGCCCTTTTGAGCGCCTATATCCTCAATATTTCCAGAATTATTTTCTTCTTCTTTAGCCATTTATATCTTAATTATATCAAATTTAAGCCCTAAATACAACTATAAAAATCAAATTGATTTTTATTCAGAATAAAAATATATCATCTCAAGAGCATTATCTTTATGATTTAACGCAGAAATGATACTATTTTGATTTTTTGAGCTTACCAATTATTTCTTCTCATAAACCTCAATCCCAGTTATAAAAGGGACAAAAACATCAGCCATTGAATTTTTAAATTCTTGATATTGTTCTTTTATTCCACCAAAAGCTGATTTAAAAGTATTTTTGGTATTTTCAATTGGTGTTGGCACTAATTTTGCAGAAACTACCGCAGCAGTTTGACTTCCAGATTTTTGTCCTACTACTTGATTATTGTTTTCAAAATTTAAAAAACCAGTAAAAAATCCCCAACCAGTAAATATAAAAACCGAACAAACCACAGCCAAACTTAAGGCCCACTTATTTCTGTGCTTTTCCGATTTTTCCATTATTGAATTGTATTTTTTAATTAACATCAAAATAATTTTCAATGTTTTAATTTTCACTCAAAACCACCACTTCACCTTTTTTGCCTTCTAAATCTTTTTTCTTAATAGTAAGTTTTTCAATTGGTTTAACCTGCTCTTCCCCGCCCTCTTTCAAAAATGTTTTGAGAGACTTTTCATCACCAGGTCCTGAAGTATTCGAAGAATAGTTCATAGGAATAATTATAGAGGGCTCTAAAGAAACTGCAAACTTATAAGCATCAGACGCATTTAATACTCCCTCACCTCCAATAGGAACAAAAAGTATATCAACACCATCAATCCCCGCTTTAGTTTCGCTTGGTATAGAGACATCACCCAAAGCTCCCAAAAAACAAAGATTCATATTTTCAAAATTGACTGTATATATAGTATTGATGCGTTCTTCGCCACCGTAGTTGGAAGCACTTACTAACCCTTTTATAAAAACTTCTTTTGTTTCGTATTCACCTGGGCCATCTATGACAAAAGCTTCTTTTTCTCCGCGATTTACTTGCTCTACTCCGTTCATATCGGGGTGATTTAGAGAAATCAAAGCAATATCCGCTCCAAAATTATTGGCTTTAAATTTGGACTTTTTTGATACTGGGTCAAATGCCAAAGTAGTGTCCCCAAATTGAACCTTGAAAGATTGAACCCCCTGATATGAAATAATCATAAACTGGATTATAACATTTTCTAATAAATTTTGGAAATCAATATAAATATAAAAAGAATGACCGCCCCCATCAGCTTGTTGATTGGGGCGGTCGGCACTTCTTATGAAGTTTAAAAAAGCAGATTTACGGCATATAAAAGGTGGACGTAGTTTCCCGCATCGTCTGGTGTTCGGAGACATTGTATGTCTCCGAACGAACCTCTTATAAATCCGTAAACCCGGGACTCTGAAGGCGCAAAAATCCCTTTTACTCCAGAAAGAAATATCTGGATTCAGGGGAGTCCCTTAGAAAGAACCTAATTTAATAATACCATATAATATAAAAAATGCAACAAAAATGCCGACTACCACTTGGGTGTCGGACTTTTTTTGCTAAAAAGGTTACAATTTCCGCGCGAGATGCACGATGCGGGAAGAGCATCCCGCGCGGACAGACTGTTGTCTATGGAAGAACCATCTATCTAAAGAATACACCTATCGTTTTATATGTCAATCTTTTTAGACATCACCTGTGGATAAGATATTTAAAATAAATCTGGCGGACTTCGTCACGCCGTAGCCACGCTTCAAAGTGGCGAAGTCCAACTTCGCTGAAGCTACGTCGGGCGAAGGCGGGCACGATTGCCGGAACTTTGAACCGATAATACGGTCAAACTTCACAATTATTGATAAAACTATACAGAAATTGAGGAAAATTTATAGGTATAAACCCGAATAGTTTGAAATTCCTGTTTTTGCTCAAAAGACCTACTAATATCACTTTGTGCACTGGAAGTGTGAATTTTTCTAACTTCCATCACACAAAGTGAGTTTTCTGCTGTAATCCGCTACAATCGACTATACTTAGTATAACTGATTTCAATTACTCCCAACCCAGATCTTTCAGGGGTCTTACATTTGTATTATTTTTCTCATTTTCGGAAGTAAGGCCGATAAGAATATTATACCCATGATTATCAGAATTATTAATTTCGTTAAAGTTTTTCTTATCAACAAAATAGACTTGAACGCCATTTTCCATCATTGCATTAAGCGCAGAAGGATACTGAACTTCAGATAGCGGTTTTACTGATTCTCGGCTCGTCCACTCTTTATCACCCATTCCTTTGTTTGGATTGTAATCAAAGGTCGTACTCGGGAAAGCATACATAACACCTCCTTTGTCGTTTTTAATAAATTCTTCTCTGTCGGCATTAATGACGACAACGGGTATATCTCCATAAAATCCGATTTGCATCCAATGATCACCATGGCCTTCGACAAGAAAAGCAGAAGCAAGGGCTTTATTCGGAGTTGAAAAAATTACCGCACCCTCATCTTCATCTCGATAATTTCCTCTATTAGGAACAAACTCTTTGATACCAGAAGTTCTTGAAGCATGATACAAGACTTCTGGTTTTTCTTTTTTCTCTTGGTTGTTCTGTTTTTCAAAATTTTCCATAGTTCTAATCCCTTCAGGGTTCTTACATTTTACCACTTTTCGGTTTTGAAATGTAGCGCAAAATAAGGGAATTTTATCGCTACTTTTCAAAACTGCTGGCGGAAGGGGTGGGACTTGAACCCACATGCCCTTGCGGGCGCCGCTTTTCGAGAGCGGTTCCTTACCAATTCGGAACACCCTTCCATTAATATACTTATGTAAAAGATACCATAAAAACTAAAAGATGTTTTATAATTTACGAAAAATGTTATAATTTTTTACTATTTTATTGTTTTATCAAACTAGCAATCATACCTTTCATTGTATAAAAATAAGCTCTGCCGTTTACTCTTATGACCACAGTACCATTTGGTAAAGAATCTGTTTTTCTTTTACTTTTACTTACACGACTTATTTGGGTAATTACGTAGAATCGATCTTTTGGTAAATTAGTTATTTCAGACCAAAACTTAGTTGCTGTATTTTTATTAATTGATGGATAAATATGAATACCAGCCCTAATTTTATCTTCTGGGATATAAAGAATCTCTCTAATAAATCTCATATAAACAGATATCATTTTTGGATCAGAATTAGTAAAAATAAGTCCTCGATTAGTGGTATTTTCTGGTTCATATTTGGTTCCTTCTCCCCAATATAGAGCAATACCAACAATCATTAAATCTCTCTTACTAAGTCTTTTTATTTTGTTTTCTCCCACAGCAAAATAACTTATGTTTTCTGATTTTATTTTTTCACTACGGATTTTATTTGCTTTAAAAAGACCTCTTCTATATGAAAGTTCTGTATTTTTTTCTAGTAATTTTTTAGCACTTTCTGTCAAAACTAACCCATGAAGCCAGTAACTTATTGTACCCTTTGAGGCTATGCCCAATTTTTGCCTTATTTGATTATAGCTATAGCCAGCCAGGCGAAGTTTAATCGCTTCACTTTTTAGATTTAAATTATATTTTCTTGAACCCATAACTATATTATATTCTAACATACAACATAGTTCAACTAGTGACCCTACGGGGAATCGGACCCCGATTTTGAGCTTGAAAAGCTCACGTCCTAACCATTAGACGATAGGGCCATTTGACTGTACTCATGACAAATCTGACAGAAAAATCATAACATTTTTATTATAACTCCTCAACCATATAGTCATCTACTCATCTACATAATTATACATCTGTATGATTATGTACCTATTTTCCCCTATTTATATTAAAATTACACAGAGCTAGCTTTGCTGGTTTTGTAATATAAGAACTCTCCTTATATTTTTTAAACCTTATTTTTCAACATTATTTTTTACCAAGGACTCTCCTTGGTATTTTAAAATTTCGAGCGACAGCGAGAAATTACTGTGGCTCACAAATTTAATACTTAGTAACTTGTGACTATAGCCCTTAAAAATTATTTTTTATTTAAGAGGAATAGTAATCATAAACATTGCTCAAAATTGAAATTACTATGAAATATCAAAAACTTCTTCTTCACCCCGTAAGGTAAAGAGTTCGAGATTGAGACTTAGCAAAAAACCTATCTTAGATAGAAAAATCCCCCGGGTATTGCTACCCGAGGGACTGTGATAATCACTTCCCATCTCAAGGACAAGTGATGAAGGTGTACTGATGATCAGAACCGAGGAACGAGGTGGCTTCCGACATCTGCTCGAAAGTAACCTTATGCAGTTCATCCCACACTTCTTGCATGGGTATGATCCTATGGTCAGAGGCCAGATCGGCAGCCGAATTACCAGCAAGACCTTGCCCAGCAAGATCGATCATCAAACACTTTTGCTTCAACGACTTGAGCTTTCGGTCGAACATATCCCGTCTCGTAGGAACCATCTCAATACACTTACGAACCAGATCATCGATGTAGAGCGTGGCTTCAGGGCAGATTCTTCCTCCAATAACGTACTCATACACGTCTTGAAAGTCCGCGTAGTCAGTACCAATACTGTAGGCCAAACCCCTCTGCTCTCGAATCTCGTCGAAGAGAATCTTGCAGAGAACTTGATCGAAAACCCGACAGGCCTGATTTGGAAAGTGAGCGGGAAACGCCCACGTTGCCTTATACTCCGTCTGATCAACCTTGAAGCTGACGTGGTCTGAGAGCTTGACAGTCTTCGTTTGCTCTGCAGGGATAGGAAGACAAGAGAGAAGTTGAGGAATCGCATTCCTTCTCCCATCCTTCTTGGTCCCAAACGGGCTTCGCTCCAGTTCAGCAATCACTTGGTCGATCGAAAGACCACCAATGAACACCAAGCTCATATTAGCTGGAACATAGTGCTGATCGTAGAAACCTTGAAGATCTGTTTCCGTTATGGAAAGAAAACCTTCAGGTCGACCAAGAGGACGATTCCACGTTTCCAGTCGATGTCCTTTGAACAGCTCCCTGCGGATTCCCATATCCCATTCCAACTTGTCCAGAAAGGGATATCGTTGGTTGAACTCACGCATAATGACCTTGCGCTCCCGTTCGACATCCTTCTTTATCTTTGCTTGTAAGAGCATTGACCCGAAGATATCGAGTGCTTCCCGGAATGTGGCAAGATCGGCTGGAATGCTGAATTTGTATCGAGTTGAGAGGTAGCTGGTGCTACCAAACTCTGCTCGGCCACCACAAACTTCGAAGAACTCCTTCACCGGATCGAACTCCCGATTTGGGATGTTTTGACTCACGGTGTGTTCTACGAAGTGAGCGAGTCCTGGTATCGTCACTGGATCTTCTCGACCGCCACTATGAACGACGATCTCCATTCCAATCCAGGGACGATCCCAAGATACAGAATGGACTTCAAGTCCGTTCGCGAGAACGTGCTTAACAAAATCGGCATATGGATCGTACATCTATTACCTCCTTCAGTTTGATTTTGAACATTCGTGATTCTGATTTTATAATAACATAAATATCTTATGTTAGCAATAGTTACAAACCAGTATCATTAAACACCCCTACCGCGAGGGGCGGGCTACGAAAATTTCGAGCGACGGCGAGAAATTATTTGTAGCCACAAAATTTTCCCCTTATTCTCCAACACTATTTTTTACCAAGGACTCTCCTTGGTATTTTATATATTTTAACCCATTGACTTTTATATTAGATTGGTGTATAATTAATAGTAGGAGACTTAATCATGACAAATCAACAATTTTCTGCGATTCTCTCCACAATGGAAGAAATCGCTGATCTTTCCAAAAAATCTCTCGCAGCTGCCCAGGCGGCTACGAGGACCGCTGATGAAGCAAAAAGAGAAGCGGGAGATAAGGGACATTTTATGATTATCATCCTTTTACTTCTAATTCTATTTTCACGCTAAGCCGCCCGCTAAGCCGCCCATCGGGCAGTAACGGAGAAATCCGCTAGCTGTATCGGTGGGTTTTTCTGTTGTTAATTTAGGTGAATTTATTTATTATGTGTAAAATAAAGATCATGATAATTTTAGGTATTGAGACCAGTTGCGATGAGACAGCGGTCAGTGTGATAGAAGCAAAAGGTGATTTAAAATCTCTTCAATTTAAAATACTTGGTAGCGCTGTAAATAGTCAAATAGAAATCCATAAGCCATATGGTGGAGTTTTCCCTGCTCTAGCCAAACGTGAACATCTTAGAAATTTGCCTTTAGTTCTAGAAGAAGCTCTCAAAAAGGCAGATATAAAAGATGACTTAGATAAAATAGATATAATTGCGGTCACGGTAGGACCAGGGCTAGAGCCAGCTCTTTGGACTGGTATTAATTTCGCTGAAAAACTGGGGAAAAGCTGGGGAAAAGCTGTGATTCCAACTAATCACATGGAAGGGCACATCGCATCAGTTTTATTTAAAACTGACGAGTCAGAAAGTAAAAAAGAACAAACAAAAAGTAGGATCGAATTTCCAGCAATTGCATTACTCATCAGTGGTGGACATACAGAATTGGTGCTTTTGAAAAGTTGGGTAAGCAAAGAGACTATAGGAGAAACTCAAGATGACGCAGTGGGAGAAGCTTTTGATAAAGTAGCGAGGATGATGAATCTCCCCTATCCGGGAGGACCGGAGATAAGTAAATTGGCCGAAAAAGCTCGCTTAGAAGATATTAGTCTAGAAAAAAAATTTCCAAGACCAATGCTTCATTCTAAAGATTTAAACTTTTCTTTTTCAGGTTTAAAAACCGCAGTGTTGTATTATTTGAAAAATATCAATGAAGTAAACATCCGCAGTGCGCAACAGCGAGGACAAGTGAGCGAAAGTGATATTTTTCAAAATAATATAAAAAATTCAAATAATCCACAAAAACATTCTCTCGATCGAACGGAGTATTTTTCTGCTGAAAAATCTCCTCCTTCTCACGCCAGTCGCGCTCCGAAAGAGGTAGTAATCTCAGAAGATATCAAATTATCAGTAGCTAGAGAATTTGAAGATGCGGTAATAGAAATACTCGTCTCAAAAACAAAAGTAGCAATTGAAAAATACTCACCAAAAACTTTAATTATCGGGGGAGGAGTGATAGCCAACAAAGCTCTGCGAGAAAACTTTATAAAACTGAAAGAAAATTATCCAGATATGGAAATATTAATACCAGAAAAATCTCTCACCACCGACAACGCCACTATGATAGCCGCTGCCGGATTTATTGAATACTTGAGAGACCCAAGAGCAGATAGAGAACTAAAAGCCCAAGGGAATTTAAATATTATTTAGCAGGTAGGTCGTCTATGATTTCATCCAATCCTTCTTCTGGATTTTCTATTATTATCTCTTCGTCAGGTAAAACACCCGGTAATATTATAACTGGAGCATCTTTTTTATTGTTATCTTTTTTTGCAATAGGAGATATTGGACTATTACCATCTGGGCCAGACTTAGGACCAGAGCCAGCAAACAATCTAGCTACTGTTACTATGGCAGCTATCAAGATCAAGAGTAATATTACAGAGACAGCTCCTCTATCAGTAAATATTTTTTTAGGGAAAGCAAAAAGAGAAACAGCTACATTTTTTAAGATTGAATCAGAAGTTGAAGCGTTGTCCTTTAACTTTACAACAGGAGAATCTGAACCATCAACCTTAGTAGAATTATTGTTATAAAGGACATTAGATGCGTTATCTGGAGCAAATATATAACCAGTATTTGAATTACCACCAACGACATTTGGATTATTTTGACCAAAAGTTCTAAAAGAATCTATTTCATTTTGGTCAGCTTGAGAAATAGGATACAGAGTATTACAGTAAATCTCATTTATTTTCTTTTTGGTTAAAATGTAGACAAACCCAGTAGTTACATTATCTCCCCAAGGAGTTAAGATATCACTTGCATATTTAGTCTGAAATCTCGCAACTGCATCAAATGTGGCTTGATTGTATATTCCAGTTAAGGACAAACTTTCGTCCTCAAAGACATTTAGGAAAGATTGAACTTTCAATACTTCAATTGGATCATTTTTCCAATCAATTTTTACATAATCTATAAGGTATAAACAGCTAGTAGCTCCAAGTATTTCACCTTGAGGGGCAAGTAGATTACTTATATCTCTTCTGTGACCACCTATACCACCCCCACCGCCACCGCCACCGCCACCACTTGGAGGAGTTACAGGAGGAACAACTGGAGTTTCCACCACATTAACTTCTCTAGTAGTAGTAGCTCCAAGACCGCCGGAATCATAAACAGAGTAAGTTAAGATGTAAGGACCAACAACAGCTGTATCTACTGTGCCTGTTGTGGTAGTAGCTAGAGTATCATCATCATCTTCAGCATCTGTATAAGTAGCTCCTGGGTCTACAAAAGGAGTATTTAATTCCCATTCTAGTGGATCATCTCCAATTAGAATGACCACTGGAGGAGTGTTTACTGGAGGATTATTTTCTTCATAAACAATAACTTCTCTAGTAGTAGTAGCTCCAAGACCTTCTGAATCGTAGACAGAGTAAGTTAAAGTATAAGTTCCTAGAGTTGTAGTAGCCACGGTTCCGTCTACAATAATTTCACTAGTCAAATCACCATCTTCTGTATCAGTAGCAGTAGCTCCAGGATCAGTAAAATCACTACCTAAGATAAGTTGAAGAGGATTAGCTCCAATAAGATTTATAGTTGGAGGAGTGTTTTCTTCTTCAAAACTACAACTTAAAACAGTCACCAAAACAGCTACATCTTGATAATCTTTGTCAGAATTGCCAAGAGGAAGGTCTTCAAATCCTAATATATATTTATTGTCATCTACGTGATATACAAGAGTATGATCTTCCCCACCATTTAGACTATTTTCTGTAGTAAATAATTGTTTTCCACTGCCAGTAATATAGCAAACCCTATCATATCTAAGTTTTCTATATTTAAATTTATATCTTGACCTTTGACAAACTCATCTGTTGAAGCATATTCAGCAACTTCCCCTGACCTAAATACAGGAACAAAAGAGTTTACATCTCCTTTTTGATAATATCCAAAAACAAAATTTTGAGCCGTATATTCATCTAAAAATTTAACATTTATAGATGTATTATCTTTTTCTGATTGCCATATTTGGTATTGAGTTTGGTCTTCCAAAACATCAACCCCAAGATATCCAGCATTTTCAATAATTTCTCCAATTGTCAATTCACTTGGAATGTAAGGAGCTCCTATTTCTTCTTTAGTTGTATCATCTAGAGAATCTACATTTGAACTTGGAATGAGACAAATAGGAGCGTTAGTTGGTCCATTTAGACAAAAATTATTTTCGTTGGTAAATGCCCAATCTATCACCACTGGAGGAGGAGGGTTACCATAAGGATTTGAATCAAGCAGAGTTGTTGGTGCTAAACCATACCAAAGATCTATTTGGGCCATACAATCAGGTAAACTAACTTCAAAAGTAGTTGAAGATGTAGCACTAACTAAATCTGTTCTATCAAAAAGTTGTTGTGTTGATAACTTTGGAAGAGGGTCAAAAACTTTATAAGAAGATAGACTCATTGGAATAGTACAACCGGTTTCATTTGAAATAACAGCAGTAGCAGAATTTGTACTAGGATTAATACTAAAATCAATCAAACCAGCATCTTTGGCTTCTAAAAACTTCTCATAAGAAATATCACCCCCATCTGGACAATATGTATTTGGAGGGACCTCTGGCACAACGCAAGTAACAGAAACATTGTCTATAAAAGTTCCAAGACTGTTTGGTGTACCTAAGTCAGTAAAACGCAATTCAGTATTATTGGAATCAGCTAAAATTTCAAAAGTATGAGTGTCCCAATTTGTATTAGATATACTTTCTCCCGAAGCTGTCATGGTAGAACCAACAGAACTATTGTTCCATTTTACTTCTAACATATTGTCTGATGATGGAGTGCTAGGTCTAGCAGAAAAATCAAATGACAATTTGTAAGTAACTCCTGATACAGTTTCTATATTTTGCCAAATAGTAACGGAAGCTGGTTCTCCATAAAGCGAATCATTACTTGGACCACCCCAATCAGTATCAAGCTCTGCATATTGAATCCCTTCAGCAGGAAGCCAACCATCAACATTTTTTTGAATTTCAAAGAAAGGAGTTGATGGACGGGTAGCATCTTCAAAAGAATTAGGACCTGCTAGCCAATCAATAGACCAATTTGGAATAGATGAAAATATATCCCATGAATTATTAATCACAGGATTTTCAAAACTTCCATTTTTTACTAAATTAACAGTAGGGTCACAAACTGGAAGCTGTTCAACATTGTTGGCAGAGACACTGACAGGGACAATAGCTAAAAGTTGAGTAAATAAAAAAGAGAAAAGCAAAAATGAAGTTACTGCTTTTTTGATTTTATTTCTCTTGTTTGTTTTTTCTGAATACATATTATTCGTCTGAATTTTTAGTAATAAATTTAACAATAATATTTTTACATAATTGACAAATAAAGTCAAGTGAGTCAATTTTATTAATTTCAATAATAGCTATATTTTAAGCCATTTTTTGATAAGTGTCTTTTATTCTATAAAAATGTCTTTTAAAGGACTTATAAAATACTTTAAGACGAACATATAATATAAAAGACATTTATGGTCTATAAATATTGTCTTTTATATTATATACCCCGTTAGAGTTTTATATACACCGTATACGATAAAAATGTTATTATACAAATAAGTCTATATATCAGATTTATAAAATAATTAAAAACTCTAACGGAATGAACGAAGAATTAAAAAAACCTTTTAATCCAATCGAACACGAAAATTTGATTTATAAAAAGTGGGAAGAGTCTGGATTTTTTAATCCGGATGTTTGTGTTGCAAAAGGGGTGACTAAAGCAGAGGCGGATTATTTTTCTATTGTTTTGCCACCACCAAATGTCACCGGAACTCTCCACACCGGCCACGCACTTATGCTTGCTATCCAAGACATAATGGTGAGGTATAACAGGATGTTAAAAAAAAGAACTCTTTGGATACCGGGAACTGACCACGCCGCCATATCAACAGAATCAGTAGTAGTCAAACAATTATCCAAAGAAAATAAAAATAAACACGAACTAGGAAGGGAAGAATTTTTAAATAAAGTTAAGGATTTTACTCAAAAATCACACGACACAATAGTGGTTCAATTAAAAAAGATGGGGGCTTCATTAGATTGGTCTAGAGAAGCTTTTACTCTTGATGAAAAAAGAGAGGAAGCCGTCTATACTACTTTTGAAAAAATGTATAATGATGGATTAATATATAGAGGATATCGGATAGTCAACTGGGACCCCAAAGGTCAGACAACAGTCTCTGATGATGAAGTTGAACACCAACCAAAAAAAGCAAAACTTTACTATTTTAAATATGATAAAGACTTCCCCATAACTATCGCCACAACTAGGCCAGAAACAAAACTTGGAGATACTGCAGTGGCTGTAAATCCTGATGACTCGAGATATAAAAAATATATAGGCAAAACTATTGAAGTTAATTTTGTTGGGGTACCTTTATCCATAAAAATAATAGAAGACAAAGAAGTTGATCCTGAATTTGGAACAGGGGCTCTGGGAGTAACTCCGTCACACTCTCAAATTGACTGGCAAATGGCCGATAGGCACAAACTTGAAAAAATTCAAATCATAAATGAATACGCTAAAGTGATGGTAGACCACCCAGACTATAAAGATAAAAAAGTAGAGGAGGTCAGAAAAATTATTGTTGATAAATTGAGAGAGCAAAATTTATTAGAAAAAGAAGAAGAAATTGACCATAATATATCAGTATCTCAAAGAACTGGAGCTGTCATTGAACCCTTACCAAAACTCCAGTGGTTTATAGATGTAAACAGGCCTTTTAAAATAAAGGGAGATAATATAAAAGGTCAAGCATTTTCTAAAGGAAGCACCACAACATTAAAAATCTTGATGTCCGAAGTTGTGAGTAATAACCAAATCAAAATTATCCCAGAACGTTTTAAAAAAGTATATGCAGAATGGCTTACTAATTTACATGACTGGTGCATCAGTAGACAAATTTGGTATGGCCATAGGATTCCTGTTTGGTATAGAGGCGAAGAAGCTAAAATAAGCAAAAAATCTCCGGGAGAAGATTGGGAGCAAGATCCTGACACTTTGGATACTTGGTTTTCTTCTGGACTTTGGACATTTTCTACATTAGGTTGGCCTGAAAATACAGATGACTTAAAAAATTATCATCCAACAAGTATATTAGAGACGGGTCATGATATCTTATTTTTTTGGGTGGCAAGAATGATTTTGATGAGTGTATATATTTTGGGAGAGATTCCATTTAAAGAAGTTTATTTACACGGGATGATTTTAGATAAAAATGGTAAAAAAATGTCTAAATCTAATCCGGAAACGGCAGTTGACCCACTTTTAACTATTGAAAAATATGGAGCTGATGCTTTACGTATGGCAATGATTGTGGGTGTCGGCCCCGGAAGTAATAATAGTTTGAGTGAAGACAAAATAAAAGCATATAAACATTTTGCCAATAAGATTTGGAACATTGCTCGTTTTGTTTTAGAAAATTGCCAAGGACAGTCCTTTGAGGTCGGGGCAGTTCAAGGACTGTCCTTGGCAACACCAGAAAACAATGCTCACTTAGAAAAATTTGACGGTTTAATAAAGGAGGTAACCGATGATATGGAAAATTATAGATTTTATTTAGCGGCTGAAAAACTTTATCACTACACTTGGCACACTTTTGCAGATATAATAATAGAAGAAAGCAAGACAAAAATAAAAGAGGGAGGCGAGAAAGCAGAAAGCACCAAAAATATGCTCGGCTTTTTATTGAAAGAACAACTAAAATTATTGCATCCGTTTATGCCTTTTATAACCGAAAAGATATGGTCACTTTTGCCAAATACCGAGAATTTACTGATGATAGAATCTTGGCCATCTAGAAAATAAAATTGAAATCAAAAACTATTTATGTATTTATTTAACTCTGTATCTTTATCTCTTTTGGGTGGTCTCTTACCTTCTTTGTTGTGGCTTTGGTTTTGGCTTAAAGAAGATAGACTCCATCCAGAACCCAAATTAAGAGTAGCAACAGTTTTTTTGGTAGGTATGGTTTCGGTTTTTATAGTTTTACCAATAGAAAAGTTTATATTTGAATTTAATTTTTTGAGTATTTCAATAATGACAGTAATGCTCTGGGCAAGCGTGGAAGAGATAATAAAGTATATCGGCGCTCACTTAACGGCTTTAAAAAATAAAGTAGTAGATGAGCCCATTGATGCTGTGATATATATGATCACTGTCGCTTTAGGATTTTCCGCTATGGAAAATACTTTGTTTATTTTTAACTTGATAGATACAGGACAACTTTCTCAAAGTATTATAACGGGCAATTCTAGATTTTTAGGAGCTACTTTACTTCACGTGGCTTCTTCGGCTGCTATTGGAGTAATGATTGGAATTACTTATTACAAAAAAGTTTGGGTGAAAAAATTTTTCTTGATATTAGGTATAGCTTTATCCATCCTATTGCATACTATCTTTAATTTACTTATAATAAAGCTTGAGAATAATTTGTTTTTTATTTTTGCTGGAGTCTGGGTTTTGATTATTCTCTTAATAGTATTAATAGAAAAAGTTAAAAAAGTACAACCTTAATAATTTTATTTAAAAATATGTCAAGAGACAAAAGATCATTTTTTGATAGAATCACTGGCTCAATCTCTGTACCGGATGAGATAGAAGAAGATTTTTCAGAAGAAAAAAATGAGAATTGGGTTAATGAAACTCCAGAAGAGGGTGAACTTAATATTGATGTTTATCAAAATCAAAATGAAATCATCATTAAAACTATGGTCGCTGGTGTAAAGCCAGAAGATTTAGATGTTTCTATCTCTCGTGATATGGTTACCTTAAAAGGTAAAAGAGAAAATGAGAAAACCATTGCCGACGATGATTTTTTTCACAGAGAACTTTATTGGGGTTCTTTTTCTAGAAGTATTGTTTTACCTCAAGAAATAGACGTTGATAGCGCTGAAGCAGTAGAAAAACACGGCCTACTTATCATCCGCCTTCCTAAACTAGACAAAAACCGCTCCACTCGCCTAAAGGTCCGTGGCAATTAACTTCCCCAAGATAAGATATTGAGGAGGTTAATTTCTAGTATCCATAATGTGCCTAGGGGCGGTCTCGAACCGCCGACCCTTCGCTCTTCAGGCGAATGCTCTACCAACTGAGCTACCTAGGCAATAATAAATTTATATTATCCTACACTACCTTTGTGATTTTTTCAAAATATATTAAATATATTATTTAGTGAAAAGATCACTAAAGCTCTTCAAATCCCCCTTTACATTACCGTAAGCATCTATAGCTCCGTTTAGATAGGGCTCTATATAATAATAAACTCCAATACCAACTCCTATTATTACTACCCAATATATAACTCTCATCACTCTACCCCAAAACATCCCTCTACGAATAGAGTGGAGCATATTGTTATTCTCTTGAGAAAGTTCAAGAGTTTTTTTTAGTATCTCTTTTTCTTCAGGATTCATAATTACATAATAACAAATTTTAATGCCTTTTCCAATCTCCTATCTTACCAGTCTTTAATAAATTTTCAGACATCACAAGTTCATCATAGATACCATCAACTAAATCGTAATCTTTGGCTTCTTTTAAACTTACCCATTCTGCTTTATCGGTCTCTCCTTTTTCTAATATAACCTCTCCCGCTTTATAATCAGCCAAACAAGAAATAACAATAGAAGCGGCTCCGTCTTTGTGTTCTGTAGCTAAAGAAGTGACATAGCGAACATTGTTTATTTCTAATCCAACCTCTTCTTTAATTTCTCGAGTCAAAGCTTTCTCCAAAACATTATACCAATAATGTTCGGTCTCTTTTGGGTAACCCATAAAATCTTCGGGGTCTAGATGACCTCCTGGAACTACCCACATTCCTGGGAATCTCTTTTTTTCTGGAGAGCGACGAGTGATTAAATACTTACCATCTTTTATTATTATTGCCGTTATAACAACTTCAAAAGGTGTATATTTAGACATAATTTTTAAATTATTTAAAACTGGACTTTGACTGGTTCTTCCGCTTCTTTATTGTCACCAAGATCAAAGAATTCCATCTTTGCAAAACTAAATATTTTAGCCACAAAGTTTGATGGGAAAGTTTCGGTAGCAATGTTTAAATCGCGGACATTGGTATTGTAAAATCGACGCGCTGATTGTATTTTGTTTTCGGTATCTGTTAGTTCTTTTTGAAGCTCTAAAAAGTTTTGATTAGCTTTTAAGTCTGGATAGCTTTCAGAAACAGCAAAAAGAGATTTTAAAGCATTACCGAGCATATTTTCAGCTCCAGCTTTTTCAGCTAAAGTGCCAGCACCCATTGCCAAAGCTCTAGCTTTGGTCACATTTTCAAAAGTGGTTGATTCATGAGTTGCATAACCTTTGACAGTGCTAATCAAATTTGGAATAAGGTCGTATCTTCTTTTCATCTGCACTTCTATATCGCTCCACGCCTCTTTGGCCCGAGTAATAAGTCTAACGAAACGATTGTAAGCAAAAACAAACCACAAAACAGCGACTGCAACTAAAATCAATATTATGATAGAAAAATCCATTTTTTTAGATTAATTATAATTAGAAATATTATAACATAAAGAATAACTCACCCCAACCCCCGCACCAACTCCACAGGCGAACAATCCTCTCTTAAATTAAGAGAGGGGCTATGGCTCAACAGAGCCATTTTTTAGTACAAGGAGAGTCCTTGTACTTTAAATTATAAAAATTAAGGGTCACCTACCAAGTTTCTGGCAAGTGACCCCATACTCCGACGTGTTTATGATCATCACCGGGCGTCGGCGGGGTGGGACGACCTCGTAAGGTTCCCGATCCGCCGGCGGACCCGATGTTTTGTTGTGGTAATGTTTCGGAATTATCTTCCTTTCCTCTTCCTAGATCCAATTAAGGAACATCAAAAGAGAGGAAAACCTACACATGACCACCGTGCAGCTACCGTGAAGTGAACTCTAGACCTTGACAGGTCATGAGCGCAAGCGTCGATATTATTTATGCGAGACGCTTGAAAGAAAAGATCGGTAAGCTGCCTCCCGCGATGGCATTTTCCGGGGCCGTCCCGGCATGCACGACGCGGAAATCAACGTTGATCTACCTTAAGTATAGCACAACCACAGAATCTGTCAAGCGATTTTTAATTTTCTTTTTTTGTATGCAAAAAAATGGCTCAACAGAGCCATTTTTTAGTACAAGGAGAGTCCTTGTATTTTTCTTGTATTTTTTTAATAGCCCATTCCATTCATATCTGGGCCATGTTCGTGTGGTTTTTTGGGTTCTGGTTCATCGGCAACAGCTGCTTCAGTGGTAAGCAAAATAGCGGCAGCAGAAGAAGCATTTTGGAGAGCAGTGCGAGTGACTTTGACTGGGTCAATTATACCCTCTTTGATTAAATCTTCAGAAAATTCTTCAGTCATCGCATTGAAACCAGCATTTTCTTTTTCTGAACTCATTATTTTTTCAACAGCAACCGAACCATCGGCATTGCCAATATTTAAAACTATCTGTCTTAATGGGGCTTCTAAAGCTCGCAAGACGATATTAAGTCCTAAAGCTTTTTCTGGAGTATTAAATTCAGAAGCTTTTAGACTTCTAATTTTTTTAATAACCCTGATAAAGGCGCTACCGCCACCAGCAACAATACCTTCAGCGATAGCCGCTTTAGTAGCCGCCACCGCATCTTCAATCTTCAGTTTTAAATATTTCATCTCTGTTTCGGTCGCCGCGCCAACTTTAATGACCGCTACTCCGCCAGAAAGTTTGGCAATCCTGCTATCTATTTTTTCTTTATCATATTTTGAATCCATCATTTCTTTTTGTTTTTTCAAAGCCCTGACTCTGGCAGTAACAAAATTTTTACTACCATAACCACCGACAATCACTGTGCTATCTTTTTTAGCAATCACTTTTGTTGCTTCACCCAACATATCTACAGTAGCGCTCTCTAATTTCAAGCCCAAATCTTCAGAGATAACTTTGGCTCCGATAGTGACGGCGATATCTTCAAGTATTTCTTTCTTATTATCTCCATACCCCGGAGCTTTAACAGCCAACACCGAAAAACCGCCCCTAAGTTTATTTACTAAAAGAGTAGCCAAAGCTTCCCCATCAACATCATCAGCAATAATAACTAATTCTTTTTTGCCTGATTGAGATAAGCTCTCTAATAAAGGCAAAATATCTTTGATAGAAGAGATTTTTTTGTCAGTCAATAAAATAGGTACATTTTTATATTCTGCTTCCATTCTTTCCGGATTGGTAATCATATAAGGAGAAACATAACCTTTATCAAATTCAAGTCCTTCTACCACTTCAGAATCAACTCCAAAAGTTTGTGATTCTTCTACTGTGACTACACCATCTTTACCAACCTTATTTATAGTATCAGCGATAATACTTCCTATTTCTTCGGATTCAGCCGCAATGGTAGCTACTTGTTTTATCTCTTCTTCGTTTTTGATTGGTTTAGCGATTTGTCCCAAGACAGTCACAACCTTGGTCGTTGCTTCTTCTATTCCCATTCGTAAACTCATAGCATTAACTCCCATATTAGCGTGTTTTAGACCTTCGGTTATTATGGATTGAGCCAAAATGACAGAAGTAGTCGTCCCATCTCCAGCTACATCATTTGTTTTATTGGCCACTTCTTTAATAATCTCGGCACCCATATTTTCAAATTTATCAGAAAGAGTTATTTCTTTGGCAATAGAGACACCATCGTTGGTAATAGTAGGCGCTCCATAACCTTTATCTAAAACTACATTTCTACCTCTTGGGCCAATGGTAACTTTGACCACATCTGCTACAGCATCTACTCCTCGTTTAAGAGATTTTCTAGCATCTTCATTAAATAGTATTTTTTTTGCCATATGATTTAGCGAAATCATGTCGTGCGATACCTCCTTTAGAGCACGACTTATTTCTTTTGTTAATTATTAATTTTTTATCACTGCCAAAATATTTTCTTCCTTCAATATATAATATTCTTCTCCTTCGTATTTTATCTCTTCGTATCCATATCTTGAAAATACAACCCTATCTCCCACTTTTACAGAAACAGGTATTCTTTTACCACCTTCAGCCCACTTGCCTTCGCCCACCGCTATCACTCTACCCTGTTCTGGCTTCTCTTTACTAACCGTATCAGGAATGATAATGCCTGATGAAGTAGTATTCATTTCTTCCTCCGAAAACGGTTTGAGCAATATTCTGTCATCAAGTGGAACAATACTAAAATTTGTTTTTTTATTAACCTTTTTACTGATTTTAGCTTTCTTTTTTGTTTTTATGACTTTTTTCATAGTTTTATAAGATTAAAATAGTTACTAAACCTTGGGTATTATAATCTATCCAGCTTTACTTGCAAGCTTTTTGAGATATGTTATACTGACTTTAACAACGAAAACAAGGAAATGTTATCCTATATTCAAATAGTTTTGGCCATCTTATTGGGTATCCTCATATTGATCCAACATTCCGAAGGATCTTTGGGTGCTGCTTTTGGTGGTGGTGGTATGGAAGGTGGCGCGAGAACTAGACGTGGACCGGAACTTTGGATTTTTAGAGGGACCATCATTATAGCTTGTCTTTTTGTTGCTTCTACTATTTTAAATTTGTTATACTAATATCTCACTATTTAACTTAAGACTTCTATCTAAGCTAAGTCTCTGATATTGAGACACAATTAAATGAATCCTAAAAATAAAATTGTATCTTTTTTTTATAGCATATTTGTTAATTTTCACTGTCTAAATTTTATAAAAAAAATAGAGAACGTAGTGAAAGCAATGAAATATTCAGAAAAAATATTTTTCTTTTTCGTATCTTTTATTTTTGTTGCGAGCAGTCTCTTTATGCTTTTCAAAATTAACAATTCATTTTTAGTAGAAGTGCCAGCTTTTGGTGGTAGTTTTACAGAAGGGTTGGTTGGTAGTCCTAGATTTATAAATCCAGTACTTGCCATCTCTGATACCGATAAAGATATGAACTCTCTTATTTACTCCGGATTGCTAAAGATTTCAAAAGATGGAGATTTTCAACTAGACCTTGCCGAATCTTATGAAATAAAAGAAGACGGAACTGTTTATGAATTTATAATAAAAGATGAAGCTTTTTTCCATGATGGAGTAGCATTAACCGCAGACGATATCATATTTACTATAGAAAAAGTGTTAGATCCAGTCATCAAAAGTCCTAAAAAAACAAACTGGGAAGGAGTCTTAGTTGAAAAAATAGACAACAAAAAAGTCAGATTTACATTGGGGAAAGCATATCCACCATTTATGAATATTCTTACTTTGGGTATATTGCCAAAACATATATGGGAAAAAGTATCTTCAGAAGAATTTCCTTTCAGTAAATTTAACATAGACTCTATCGGTTCTGGACCATACAAAATAGAAAAAATTACTAAAAATTCAAGTGGTATTCCTACTGCCATAAATTTTTCTTCTTGGAAAAAATACACTTTGGGTAGACCTAAAATAAAATCAATCACTTTCAAATTCTTTCAAAATGAAAAAGAACTGATAAAAGCTTATGAAGATAAATCTATAGAAAATATGTCTGGATTAAGTCCAGAGGTAGCCAGCAAAATATATAAAAGTGAAGATGTTTCAAATAAAGTGTCTTTGCCTAGAGTCTTTGGAGTTTTCTTAAATCAAAACACAGCCCCAGTATTTTTAAACGCAGAGATAAGAAAAGCCCTAGATCTAGCTACACCTAAAAAAAGGATAGTTGATGAAGTTCTTTTTGGATTTGGAAATGTATTGAATGGACCAATACCAAACAATATTGAGACAGATATAGAAAAAAGCGTGGGCAATACAGAGGCGGCTAAAGATTATTTACTCGCCAAAGGTTGGGAAGAAAATGAAGATGGTATCTTAGAAAAAACAATAAAAAAAGAAAAAATGGTCTTTAGTTTTTCTATCGCTACTTCTGACGCCCCCGAATTAAAACAGACCGCAGAGATATTGAAAGAAGCTTGGGAAAAACTGGGAGCTTCTGTTTCAATAAAAGTATTTGAAACTGGAGACTTAAGTCAAAACATAATAAAATTAAGAAAATATGACGCTCTCTTGTTTGGAGAAGTAGTGGGAGAAGAAAGTGATCTTTTCCCCTTCTGGCATTCTTCTGGACGTAACGACCCCGGTTTAAATATTTCACTCTACGCCAATATAACCGTAGATAAAACATTGGAAGACCTTCAAAAAGAAACGAACATACTAGAAAAAGAGATTAAAAAGGAAACTATTGTTTCTGAAATTCAAGAAGATACACCGACTATATTTTTATTTTCTCCACACCTAATCTATGTCAGAGCACCTAAAATAAAAAATATGACATTAAAAAGGACTTCATTTTTAAACGAAAGATTCTTGTATATTAACGAATGGTTTATAGAAACCGATAAAGTTTGGAAATTTTTTGAATAAAATTAATCAAAATTAAAAATATGAACGAAAAGAGAAGAAACAGGATAAGAAGTTTTCATGCCCCAGAAAAACAAAAGAGTGAGACACCTTCTGAAAAACACACAAAAACTAGACCTTATTCTGATACCCGCCCAAATAAAAATAATGATTCAATTAGACCAAGAAAAAGTGGTGGCTCTTTTTCTCGTAAACGTTTTTCTAACTCAAATAGTAGATTTGGTTCAGCTGAAAACCAAAAAAAAGAAACAAACCAAAAGCCAGAGACCCTTTCTTTGCCTCAATTAACGCAAGGCAATATCAGAATAATACCTTTAGGAGGAGTTGAGGAGATTGGTAAAAATATGACCGCTATAGAAATAGGAGACGATATCATCGTTATTGATTCTGGATTTCAATTTAAAGATGCTGACACTCCGGGAGTAGATTACATCCTTCCAAATACCAAATATCTTGAAGAAAGAAAAGATAAAATAAGAGGAGTGATTATAACCCACGGGCATTTAGATCACATTGGGGGCATCCCTTATATTATGTATCGTATTGGTAATCCTCCTATATATTCTAGAGCTTTGACTACTATTATGATTAAAAAGAGGCAAGAAGAATTTCCTCAATTACCGCCACTTGATATTAAATTGGTAGAAAAAGAAGATACCATTTTCTTAGGAAAACTGAAGGTTAAATTTTTTGCCGTCACTCACACCATTCCTGATTCTATGGGTATCATTATTGAAACTCCTTATGGAGTTATAGTCACTCCGGGAGATATCAAATTAGAACATGAAGATGGCATCCCAACAGAGAGAGAACAAATAGAGTATGCTAGATTTGAAAAAGAAAAAGTGCTTTTACTTTTGATGGATTCAACCAATGTAGATAACCCCGGATTTTCTACTCCAGAAAAATTAGTCTGCAAAAACCTAGAAGAAATAATAAGAAATACCAAACGCCGATTGATTATCGGAACTTTTGCTTCTCAATTAGAGAGAGTTGTTTCTATTATTCAAGCAGCCGAAAAAAATGGTAAAAAGATAGTAATAGAAGGCAGGAGTATGAAGCAAAATATTGAAATAGTGATGTCTCTCGGTAGATTAAAAGTAAAAAAAGAAACGATTATCTCTGTAGAAGATATTGAAAATTATCCCCCAGATAGAGTGGTGGTCTTAGCCACTGGAGCTCAAGGAGACGAATTTGCCGCTTTGATGAGGATGTCAACCAAAAGTCACAAATATCTAAAAATCGGCAAAAGAGATACCATTTTGCTTTCTTCTTCTGTTATTCCCGGCAATGAAAAATCGGTTCAAAAACTAAAAGACAATCTCTCTAGACTAGGGGCAAAAATAATCCATTACCGCACTTCTGATGTCTTTATCCACTCTACAGGACATGGCAATCGTGGAGAACTAGAATGGATCCACAAAAAAATCAAACCAAAATTTTTTATTCCTATTCACGGAAATCACTATATGCTTAGAATACACGAAGAACTCGCACAAAACTTGGGTATGCCAGAGAAAAATATAATAGTACCAGACAATGGTATGATAATAGAAATTCAAGATAAGGGTGAAAAGATAGTCCAGCTAAAACAAACTGCACCTTCTTCTCCTGTTATGGTAGACGGATTTGCTGTCTCCGATGTTCAAGAAGTGGTAATGAGAGATAGGAAAATGCTCTCTGATGATGGTATGTTTGTGATAGTGGCTATCATTGATTTGAAAACCGGTAAACTACGCAAATCTCCAGACCTTATCTCTCGTGGTTTCGTCTATCTTCGTGAATCTCAAGAACTTCTTGGTCTTACTCGGCTAGTGATCAAAAAATCCATTGAAGATAGCACTCGTGGTATGAATCCTATTAATTTTGATTTTATCAAAAATAATGTTACCGATGATGTGGCTCGTTTCCTTTTGCAAAAGACTGCCAAACACCCTATCGTCATCCCTGTTGTTTTGGGGGTTTAAAATTTTAAGAACCTCACCCATTTTAATATTATTACAAAGTTTGAGTTTTTCGCTTCCCCTCTCCTTACTAAGGAGAGGAGTTAGGGGTGAGGTTTTATAAAAATATAAAAACGAGATAATTATATGACAAAGTATTACAATATTACAAAATTAAAAAACAGGAGGAGAGAATTAAGAAAAGAATCAACTCCTCAAGAGATTTTATTGTGGGAACGATTAAGAAATCGAAAATTGGGAGTCAAATTTAGAAGACAACATAGCATAGGTGGTTATATTCTTGATTTTTATTGCCCGGAGAAAAAATTAATTATTGAACTTGATGGAGAGATACATAATAGAAATGATGCAAAAAAGAATGACGCTGTCAGAGATAAATTTTTTGAAGAACTTGAATATAAAGTTTTAAGATTTAAAAATGATGAAGTTGATAAAAATATAGATAGAGCGGTTGAAGAGATAAAATTCCAAATTTGACTTTTACATATTAAGTATGATATAATAAAAGATAGGAGGAAGAACCAATGAAAAAACTTTTGGGGCGCGACCGCAAGGTTCGCGCCCTCTCTGTTTTAATATTTTCACAATACCACCTCACCCCTCACTTCGTGTGCCCTCTCCTTAGTAAGGAGAGGGGCCGACAAACTTAAATATCATAAATAAACTAGATAGGGGTGAGGTCGGGAAATTGAGGGTGACCCTCTGGGAAGGAAAGAAGAATTTTTAAAAAACTGTTATAATAAAGCAAATGATTAGGATAGTGGGTAAATCAAGAAAACTTAAAAGACTTTCTATTTATTTGGCGGGATTTTTTTTGGCTTTTCATTATGTCTTGGTTATTTATGTCAATTCCTCTTTTTTAAAACAGTTTTTAAGTATCGGCACTATAGGATTTTTGTATATTATTGGAGCCCTCCTAAGTATAATTTTATTTATAAAATCCCCCATAATACTAAACAAAATTGGCAATTTCAAAACTTCTATAATATTTATACTACTTGAATTAATAGCTACATTTGGTATCGCCAGTTTCCATAATCAAAAATTATTAATCATCTTCTTCTTGATACATCAGGCGGCGATGCCACTTATTTTCTTTTCATTAGATATATTTTTAGAACACGAACAAGGCAAAGAATAAGAAACTGGAGGCAGTCGTGGCACTTATTTAACATTTCAAAATGTCGCATGGATTAGCGCTCCAATCTTGGCTGGTTTTATTGGTAAAAATTTTGATTTGCCAAAAATTTACCTACTCTCTTCCCTTTTTATATTTCCACTACTTTTAAACTTAAGCTTAATATTTAAAAATTATGAAGATAAATTAATATCAAAAGTAAGACTTATAGACACTTGGCATTCTCTTAAAAATAAAATTGATATAAAGAGAGTGCTTTTTAGTAGCACTTTACTTCAATTTTTTTATGCCGTAATGGTCATTTATTTGCCAATTCTTTTATTTGAAAAAATCGGTTTTGAATGGAATAGTATCGGAGCATTACTCACTATTATGCTTTTACCATTTTTAATTCTAGAACTGCCTCTCGGATATATATCCGATAAAAAAATTGGCGAAAAAGAAATAATGATATTTGGTTTCATTATCGTCTCTATCACCACTTTTAGTATCTTCTTTATTCATAGTCCAAATTTTTTGATTTGGGCTTTAATCCTTTTTGCCACCAGAGTCGGAGCAAGTAGTATAGAAATAAGTAATGAAAGTTATTTTTTCAAACAGGTTAAAGACAGGGATGCCAATGTGATAAGTCTTTTTCGGATAACTCGGCCTCTGGCTTATGTTTTAGCTCCTTTGTTTGTTATTCCTATGCTCTCATTTGTTTCCTATTCAAGCCTTTTTGGTATATTGGGGCTCATCACCCTTTTTGGCTTGTTTTTTATCCCTAGGGTTGATACAAAATAGATATCGTGCTATTCTTAAATAAGAATGGATGCGCAAGAGATATTTAATACCCAAGTAAATAGTTGGGGTGAACGAGAATTATATCTTGTTAAAGAAGATGAGTTCAAGGTTCTTCTGTCAAATGGTGGGTCTCCGTTAGAGACAAATAAACCAAATGGAGATGGAACTTTTTTCAACTCTCTTGTTTTTCAGGAAAAAACTTTCTGTGTCTCAACAACAGGCGAGGTCTTCTGACCTCGCTTTTCTAATTTTTATATTTATCTTTTTCTCCAATTTTATACCCTCTAGAATATTCGTATGCGAAGTTTGCAATCTTTCTGGCTAAAATATCGTCCATACCAGATCTTTGTTTGCCAACTACCATAATAGCAATTTTATTATGTAGTTCTCTACGATGAGAATCCGAAGATAAAATTTTTTTTGTATCAGATGCTGTAACTTCGAGACCAGAAAGTTTATTTTCATCACGATCTATAAGACCAGCGTAAATATCACAAACCTCTTTTAATCTTTCTTCTGCAACACTACTTTCAAATGGTGGATTACCATGAAAATCATACTCTATCCAGAGATCCTCAAGAAAGGAATCATAACCCTTTTCTTGTTGATTATTGTTTATATTCAATCCTTCCATAATTTTACGGCTCTAATATACCTTCAGTTTGTCCACCAACAGATATAACAACCGAATCAATATCAGGCAAACTATTTAAAGTTGTCTCTATTTGAGACCTTATACCCATCACCCTACAAGAACCACCAACTTCTTTATTGAAACTAGTATCAAAATCTATGTAAGCTATTTTATTTACTATTTCAAACCTCTGAAGCAATATCTCTTCATTTAAATTAGTGAAATATCCAGACTCCTTTTCAGTATCAGAGACTCCTTTTAATAACGCTTCTAATGACCCCGGTCCAAGTGTTTCGGCATTGATGATTGTTCTAGAGAGAGGAAAAACTTTGAGACAATCATCGTTAGAGCCCATCTCACTATTACTAAAATATACATTTACTTGTTTTTCCCATTCAAAAGCAACAGCAGAATTTGAAGAAAAAGAATTATTGTATACCTTGATTAACACAAGGAAAACTGCCACACAAGCAATGATATAAAAAAGGGATTTGAAAGTCTTTTTCATATTAATCATTTGTTATTTTAGTTTTATTTTTTCTAGGTTTTGATTTTGTTTTTGTTTTTCCTGCAAAATGTGAAAGGAGTAAGGCAAATACAGTCTTGGCAAATCCAGTTGCTTCATTTGAAAGTTCACTGCCAAAAATACTAGCCCCTCTTTCTATACCTCTGGCTATTATTTCTGTTTCTTTCTTAGCTATTTTTGAAAGTCTTTTTATATCGTAAAGTATGGCCAAAACATACATTAAAATTAAAGCCAACAAACCAGCGACAGCGATAGTGGCGACAGAAGCTACGGTCAGATAAATATCAAAATAATTCATACTTTTATTTTATATCAATAGAGATAAAATAAAAGTCAAAAACTGTGAATTATCTCTATATTATTTTTCTAAGGCGTTTTTAATTATAAACCTAAAGGCGTCAATTGAAGTTGGGTTTTGAATCTTTTCACCATTAACAAAAAATGTCGGAGTACCTTGTAAACCAGATTTGAGAGCGTGTGCCCTTTGAGCTTTAACAAAATCTTTGACTTCTTTTGATTTCCAATCAATCTCAAATTGAGAAATATCCAAACTTAAAAGAGTGGCATAATCTTTAAACAAAGATTCAAGATTGGTTGATTTTTCCCATTCTTCTTGTTTTTCAAACAAGAGGTCATGCATCTCCCAAAATTTATCCTGTCTTCCGGCTGCTTCTGCTACTCGAGAGGCAAATTCAGCATTGATATGAATATTGGTGAGAGGAAAATGTCTAAAAACAAAAGCCACCTCATCTCCAAATTCTACTGCTAACTGTTTTGTTATTGGATAATAAGAACGACAAGCGGGACATTGAAAATCACTATATTCCATAACCACCACCTTGGCATCAGTTTTGCCTTTAATATTATCTAGAGGATGAAGAACCCCAAGTTCAAATGGAGGGTCAATATTTACACTTCCCCTTACTCCCCAAGTCATTAAAACTATTAATATAATAATCAGTCCGCCTATCCAAATAAAATTTTTCATATATTCCTCAATATATCACACAATCAAAAAACATAAAAGATTAAATATGCTATAATTGATATATTAAAAATTAAGAGCGGAAAAGCCCTACACTAATAAAATGTGGAGTGGTATGGTTTCGCAAATTATATGACATATGTAAATAATTTAGAAAAAGATACAGTAGAAAATGATAATTTTAGAAAGGTGTTAAACACTACTGAAAAAAGTCAGTTAGTGGTGATGTCTCTTTTACCCGGAGAAGATATTGGTGAAGAAGTCCACAATGTTGACCAATTTATAAGAGTAGAAGAAGGAAAAGGCAAAGCCGTCCTTAATAAAACTGAAGAAACAGAAATTGAAGATGATTGGGCTGTGGTTGTGCCTGCTGGCACCACTCACAATATAATCAACACTGGTGATAAAGCGATGAAGCTTTATACTGTTTACACTCCTCCAGAACACGCTCCCGACACCATTCACAAAACCAAAGCTGAAGCAGATGAAGCAGAAAATCATTAGTCTTGGATCGTTTTAAATTAAAACCCATCAAATCAAATACACACATTATTCACGACCGTAAGTAATGTGTGTATTTTACTAAACACCTGTTTTTTGTTATTTTGATTATGAATTATGCCGGATCGTCTAATGGTAGGACAACGGTTTCTGGAACCGTTTATCTAGGTTCGAGCCCTAGTCCGGCAGCCCGAATAAAACTTGCTTGAAAGGGGGGAATTTGGGCGTATAATGTAGTTATTGTAGATATTAATATTTAAACAAATTATCATGAGTATGTTTGAAAGATTTTTTAAAGAAAAACCAAAACAAAAAGTAGATGCAAATGCAGAAAAACCTCCTGAATTGGACAGAGTTGAGATTGAATTCAATAGAAAAGGCACACAGATAGAGAGAGATGCTATGCGCGCTGAATCTATAACTAAATTCCTAACAAAACACATAGAGGATTTGATAAAAAATAAGCCAGAAATATTTTATACAGAGATGCCTTTGGAAGAAGCAATAAATAGATTAAAAGATGAGAGTGAAAATCCAGAATTCTCAATAATCAAACTACAAATAGAGCATTTTCTAATACTATTTCCAGATAAAGATATTCTAACAAACACGCTCTACAATTTTTTAGAAATTCTAAGAAAGCGGGAAATCAGAAGCGAACAGGTGCTTCACCCCGAGAAGTATACAAATTTTCACTATGAGATTTAATTTCTGGAAAATATGATAAGATGGTAGTATTAAGATAATAATTAAAAACATATGATGAATAAAACAAAAATTGTTGGAGTAGTTGTGGTTTTGGTTGTCATTGTGGGATTGATATGGGCTTTTACTGGAAGTTCAAAGCAAGAGGTCTCTCAACTAGACGCCGTAGACACTGCGGGGGAATTTTATCACCAGTGGCTAGAGGCGGTGCAGATACCAGAGACAGCAAATCCAGATTTGAAAACTTTAGCCAAAACTCCATTTTTGAGCAAAACATTAAGAGATAAAATAAAAATTGCACAAAAAGATTCAGACGAGACCGACCCAGTTTTGTGTCAAACTACAACACCAGAAGATATCTCTATGAGAAGAGTTTTGATTGGTGAAGAAGAAGCGCAGATAGTCGTTACCTCAAAAGATAAAAATGTGACTAATCAGGCGCTTGTCACTCTCAATAAATTAAATGAAGGATGGTATATTGATGACATTTCTTGTTCGCTTGGAGAGATGGCGCCAGATAGAGAATTTAGTTTTGAAAGAGAGGGCTTTTTATTAAAAAGCTCAATTCCCTCTCCTTACAATTCTAATAATTGGCATCTAGTATTTGAAGAAAATGGTGAGCAAGGTCATGTTGTGCCACTTTTCTTTGATGAAGAAAGTCAGTGTACAATAGATAAAAATAAATCAGTCTGCAGTCCAGATCAATTTACAGAAGCAATAAAAGTATTTACACGTGGTCAGATGAGCGAACGCGGTGTCAGTGTAAAACAATTAGAGATTGTTAAATAGTATATATATTTGTCTAAATAATAGAGAACTTCTAACTTTTTCCTAAGTTAAAAGTATTTTTTGCTTTAATAAAATAATTTTGATAAAAATGGGACTCCCTAGAGAGTCCCATTTAGTTTAAATAAACCTAACCTAATAAGAATAACAGAAAGGTGCACATGCCGGCAGATACCCTTGGATCGGCGTGTATCCGTGCCGGAAATATGCTAGCCCGTCTTCGTACCGGAATGATGAATTGGCATTGTTGTAGTATGGGTACATCACGGTGTTTTTCACATTGATATGCCCGATACCCATCCCGTGAGACATCTCATGAACTGCCAACTTGCCAACATCCAGACCTTTGTTGGCCATCTGATCGAAGTCAATCTCAACGTCTCCAGCAGACGGTTCTATGTTAGGAGGACTTGAATAATACGTCCGTCCTAACATCCCGTTTGGCAGCGTAGATTTTCGTACCGCTAGCGTTCTTTTTTCCAACAGATTACCTGTCGGTGAAAAAAAGACCCCGCCAGGCACTAATAGCATGATCTTGTTCAATGCCCCGCCAAGTGCTCCCCATTGAGATGTAGGAACGTTTGAATCAAAAGCATATTTCAAGTTCCACTTGTAGGGATATGATCCCGAATCTGGAGCCCATCGCCAGACAGACCATCCATCGTCAATTTTTTTGACGTCGAGCTTTCCCCCTTTTTTTTGGGATAAGAGAAAATGTATATTCTGAAGCTCTTCTTGTGTCTTGAACTCAAAACGTAGGGCTGGATTACCCTCTCCATTCAAAATCGGATGACCATCTGGACCCCGAAGTTCAGCCACAAAATTTGCTGGCTGATCCTCAAAATGCTCCACATAGTAAACGATCGTCGGCTCTACTACTACCGACGAATCTGCCACGACGTCTAGTGAAATTACTAGGCATATAATTGTCAAAAAAACTACTTTACTAATCATTTACTTCTTTCCTCTTTTTCTTTTCTTTAGCTTGGACCGCAAGCTACTGACGGACCCACTTTACATAAAGTAGGTATATTGATTCCAAAAACAAGATATCATATATTTAATCATATGTGAAGGAGAAGAATATCTTATAAAGATTCACAATATTTTGCTTTAATAAAATAATTTTGATATAAATAAGAAGCTAAACCTTTAAGGATTAAAGGTTTTGTTATTTTTAATAATTAAAAGAAAAACACAAAATGGCAAAAAGTAAAAAATCAGTTCGGCAAGCTCATAATAAATATGTTTATTCATTTGAAGAAGGAGACAGGAGTATGAAAGAGCTTCTGGGAGGCAAAGGAGCCAATCTAGCTGAAATGAAAAATTTGGGTATAAATGTTCCTCCGGGATTTACTATTACTACCCTAGTATGCGATCTATATTATAAATCTGGCAAAAAAATCACCAAAGAAGTAGAAAAACAAATTGACGACAAACTAAAGGAGTTAGAAAAAAAGATGAAAAAGACTTTAGGAGATGGCAATGACCCTCTTCTAGTCTCTGTTCGCTCTGGGGCAGCCAATTCAATGCCTGGAATGATGGATACTATATTGAATCTTGGTCTTAACGATAAATCAGTTTTAGGTCTAGCAAAAAAAACTAACAATCCTAGGTTTGCGTGGGATTCATATCGTAGGTTAATTCAAATGTTTGGCGGAGTGGTGATGGAGATGGAACATTCAGACTTTGAACATATTTTAGAAAAAATAAAAGACACCAAAGGCGCCAAATATGACACTGATTTGACAGTTGAAGATTTGCAACAAGTCGTCAAAGAATACAAAATAAAAATCAAAAAAACAAAAGGAGTAGAATTTCCTCAAGACCCAAAGAAGCAATTATATCAATCCATAAATGCGGTCTTTAATTCTTGGAATAATTATCGCGCCATTAGATATCGTGAGATAAATAATATCAAAGGACTTATTGGGACCGCCGTCAATATCCAAGCGATGGTCTTTGGCAATTTGGGAGAAACTTCTGGTACTGGAGTTTGTTTTACCAGAAATCCCGCTACTGGTGAAGCCAAATTTTATGGTGAATATCTGATGAATGCCCAAGGAGAAGATGTTGTTGCCGGCATCAGGACTCCCCTTCCAGTGTCTTCTTTAAAAAAACAAAATCCAAAAGTTTATAAAGAGTTGACAGACATTTGTAATAAAGTAGAAAAACATTACCGCGATATGCAAGATATGGAGTTTACTATTGAAGAAGGCAGACTTTATATTTTACAAGCCAGAAGTGGTAAACGCACAGCTCATGCCGCAATCCGTATCGCAGTAGAGATGGTCTCCGAAAAAGTTTTAAGCAAAGAAGAAGCTTTATTGCGTATAGAACCAAACCAATTAAATCAACTCCTTCACAAACAATTCAATCCTATTGCTTTAAATAAAGCAGAAGAGATAGCCATCGGATTGCCAGCTTCTCCCGGAGCTGCTGTGGGTGAAATAGTTTTTACCGCAATGGATGCTTTTGAAAAAACAAAAAAAGGTTTGGATGTTATTTTGGTGAGAGTAGAAACTTCTCCAGAAGATATAGACGGTATGCATTCGGCTAAAGGCATTCTCACCGCCAGAGGTGGTATGACAAGTCATGCAGCAGTGGTAGCTAGAGGAATGGGCACTTGCTGTGTCGCCGGTTGTTCTGATTTAACCATAAATGAAAAAGCAAAAACTCTAACAGTCAAAGACAAAGGTATAGTTTTAAAAGAAGGAGATTATATTTCTTTAGATGGTACTACCGGTAAGATTTATGTCGGAAAAATAAATACCGAAGAACCAACTCTTTCTGGAGATTTTGGGAAATTGATGGTTTGGGCTGACGATGTGAGGAAGATAGGAGTGCGAACCAACGCTGATACTCCAACTGATGCTTCTATGGCCAGAAAATTTGGAGCTGAAGGTATCGGTCTTTGTCGCACAGAACACATGTTTTTTGAGGGCGACCGTATCAAAGCCGTGAGAGAAATGATTTTAGCAAATAATCTTGAAAGCAGAGAAAAGGCTTTAGCCAAACTTTTACCGTATCAAAAAAATGACTTTATTGAACTCTTTCGCACTATGAAAGGTTTTCCGGTAACTGTCCGACTTCTTGACCCACCTTTACACGAATTTTTACCAAAAGAAAAGAAAGATATAGAAGAGCTTTCCAAAAAAATGAAAGTGCCAGTCAAAACCCTGATGGAAAAAATCTCAGATTTGCATGAATTTAATCCAATGCTAGGACACAGAGGTTGTCGTTTGGCTATTACTTTCCCAGAAATATACGATATGCAAACAACTGCTATCATAGAAGCAGCTATAGAAGTGACTTTTAAAGGAGCCAAAAACAAACGAATCAAAAAAGTAGAACCAGAAATAATGATTCCTCTAGTGGCTACTACTAAAGAATTTTCTATCCTCAAAGAAAGAATTCTAAATATCGTGGAGACTAAAATAAAAGAAGCTCGCCTCACCGACAAACAAGCCAAACTTAAAATCGCTTACAAAATCGGCACTATGATAGAGGTACCTAGAGCAGCATTGGTAGCCGACAAAATCGTATCCGCTGGAGCTGAATTTTTCTCATTTGGAACCAACGATTTAACTCAAATGGGTGCTGGGCTTTCTAGAGATGATGCTAGCAAATTCCTTAAAGAATATGTTGCTCAAGATATCTACAAAGATGAACCATTTGAAGTCCTTGACCAAGAAGGTATCGGAGAGCTTATCCGTATTGCCATTAAAAAAGGTCGTGGTGAGAAAAAAGATTTGAAAATCGGTATTTGTGGAGAACATGGAGGCGAACCAAAAACAGTTGAATTTTGCCATAGAGAAGGATTTAATTATGTCTCCTGTTCTCCCTTTAGAGTACCTATCGCCAGATTGGCTGGCGCTCAAGCCGTTATCAAAGAAAAGAATAAATAAAAAAGGGCCAGCGCTAAAAAAGCTACGCTGGCCACAAGGAGGAGGAAAATAAACTCCAAGATGTGAGTGTCAGGATGAGCACCCACATATATAAGTATACCATAAAAAATAATTCAATATGTCAACTAAGATTTATTCTTTAAACAGGCCTTGATAAAAGCTGTAAACAGAGGGTGTGGATGAAGGGGGCGGGCCTTAAACTCTGGATGAAATTGAGTGCCAAGGAAAAATGGGTGGACAGATTTTGGTAATTCAATTATTTCTTGAAGTTTACCAGATGGAGAAGTGCCAGAAAATATCATTCCGTTTTTTTCTATCTCTTCTATATATTCTGGATTGACTTCATAACGATGCCTATGTCTTTCAAAAATCTCTTCTCTATCATAAGCATTATAAGCAATAGTATTTTTTTTCAAAATAGCAGGATAGGCACCGAGACGCATAGTGGCTCCATATTTTTCTTCTGCTAAAAGTTTTTTTTGCTCGGGCATAATATCAATAACAAGATGAGAAGATTTTGGATTTATTTCTGCCGTATGAGCATCACTCCAACCAACCACATTTCTGGCAAATTCAATAACTGCCAACTGCATCCCATAACAAAGACCCAAATACGGGATTTTATTTTCTCTAGCATATTTTATCGCCATAATTATCCCTTCTATGCCACTTTCACCAAAACCTCCCGGCACAATAATACCGTCGTATTTTTTTAATTCAGAAATCTTTTTAGGGTCTATTTCATATTCTTTAGAATTTATCCAAGTCAGTTTAGTTGAAGCTTCATTCCAATATGATGAAAATTTGACCGCTTCAATAACAGAAACATAAGCATCAGAGAGAACAAAATCGCCAGTATCAAAATATTTACCAACCACCGCGATTTGCAATTCTTTTTTTGCTCTATCTCTTTTATGAATAAAATCTTTCCACTCTTTTAAAGAATTTCCATTGGTGTTTGAACGTAAATGAAAAGCTTTTAAAATAATGCTTCCTATTTTGTCTTTTTCAAAATTGATAGGCACATCATAAATACTTTTAATATCTGGTGCTGAAATGACATTTTCTGGAGAAATAGCGCAAGCCATCGCTATTTTTTCTTTACGTCTATGATCAAGTAGCTGGACACCTCTAGCAATAATAATATCGGGCTGAACACCATAGGAGTTGAGTTGGCGAACTGCATTTTGAGTCGGACGAGTTTTCATTTCACCTAAAGATCCCGGCACTGGTAAATAGCTAACCATAATAAAAATAACATCTCTAGGATTTTTTATCTTAAGAGTGCGCGCCGCTTCAATAAAAAGAATATTTTGATAATCTCCGATAGTGCCCCCAATTTCAATTAGAGAAATATCTGAATCATGTTCATCACTCGCACTTTTTATGCGTCTCAAAATTTCTTGAGTGACGTGAGGTATAGCTTCAACACATTTACCACGATATCCCAAATTTCTTTCCTTTTCTATAACATATTTGTAAATCATACCAGAAGTCATATAATCACCATCATTTAAATCCATTTCTAAAAAACGCTCATAATTGCCCATATCTTGGTCAGTCTCTAATCCAGAATCCAGCACAAAAACTTCCCCATGTTCTGTTGGATTCATATTGCCGGCATCTACATTTAGATAAGGGTCAACCTTGATAGGATTGACCTTAAAACCTTTGCTTTGCAATATTTTACCAATAGAAGACGAAGCTATACCCTTGCCGACTCCCGACATCACCCCTCCTATAATAAAAATATATTTATGATTTTTCTTCTTCATCTACTCCTCAACTTATTATAATTTCAGATATTTACGGACTGCAAGCAAACTTGATATTGATCCTATAGCCACTCCAGAACCCACAATAATAAATATAATCTCAAAAAAATTACTAATATAATAATCAAAGATATTAAATCCTATAAAGAAATTTTGAGTCAGATTGCCAAGCCAATAAGAAATAGGCAAAAATAGGAGCATCGTGATAATTCCCGAAGCCAATCCAACTATTATTCCGGTAATAACAAATGGTCCTTTAACATAATTTTTACTAGCGCCGACAAGTTGCATAACAGAAATTTCTTCACGAGAAATATAAATAGCCAAACGGATAGTATTAAAAGTGATAACAATAGAAACAACCACTAAAGCTAAAGAGACAGTCCAACCTAAACTTTCAGCCGAATCTATAATGCGAGAGAGTTTGTCTATAGCTACCCGATTTTCAAAATAATTTATTTTATCAATTATTTTTTCACCTTCACTTGAAAGAATATTTTCTTCATTTAAAAAATTAGCGATACCTTCGTATTGAGAAGGTTGTTTCGCTTTGATATTTAAAACTGCTCCCAGAGGATTTTCTTCTAACTCTTCCAAAGCTTGAAGAGTAATTTGGTCATTCTCATGTCTAAGTTTAAATTTTTCTAAAGACTCTTCACGACTAGTGTATTCAACTGTTTTTACTTCTGATAAAGCTTCTATTTTGGTTTTCAAAGAAGTAATGTCCTCTGGAAGAGCATTGGCTACAAAATAAACATTGATATCAACCTTGTCACGCAACTCATTCATAGTGATATTTAAAATAGCACTGATGAAAACAACAGAGCCAATAACAGACAGAGTAATAACCATAACCAACATTGAAGCAAAAGAGACATAACCACTGCGTGAAAAATTAAAAATACCTGCTTTAATTATTCTTTTCAATTTTGTTTTTAAATCTTTTTTTTCCATCCCGTTAGAAATAGAAGATTACACACTCTAGGGTGCTCTCTTTTACTTTATTTAATCTACTAATTGTGTTTTTCATATTTTTAATCTTCGTGATTTCTAACGGGATCCATCCCATTTATAAAATATACTTTCCCGTTATATCATCTCTTATCATCTTGCCATCTTGCATAGTTATCACTCTTTTGCCGATTGAATCAATAACTCCTTTATTGTGAGTGGTCAAAATGACGGTAGTTCCTAAATCATTTATTTTTTTTAAAATTTGAACAATATCATAAGTATTGACTGGGTCTAGATTGCCAGTTGGTTCATCTGCAATGATTATATCAGGTTGATTGACGATTGCTCTAGCGATAGCCACTCTCTGTTTTTCACCACCAGAAAGTTCGTTTGGGAAATTCCAAATCTTACCTCCCAAATCTACCAATTCTAAAACGTGAGGGACATCAGATTCTATTTCATTATCAGGCCTGCCCGCTGCTTCCATAGCAAAAGCAATATTTTCGTAAACATTTTTTTGAGACAAAAGTCTAAAATCTTGAAAAACAGCTCCTATTTTCCTTCTCACAAAATTTATTTCTTCACCAGAAAGAGTGTGTATATCAGTATCATGAAGCATTACTTTGCCTCCCGTTGGTTTATCTTCCGCTAAAAGCATCCGCAGTAAAGTAGTTTTACCGGCGCCACTTGGTCCAACAATAGAGACAAACTCATTAGGGTCTACAGAGAAAGAGACCTTGTCTAAAGCGATATAATCATCATCGTATTTTTTTGAGACATTATCAAAAACTATCACCCCTCTATTATACTACATTTTAAATTTTTACAAACTTTTCTCCGCCTCAATAAACTTGTCTAATTTACCTTCTTCTAAGACAGCTTCCACATCACTGGTTTCCACTTCGGTGCGATGGTCTTTGACTAGTTTGTATGGGTGCAGGACATAAGAGCGGATTTGATTGCCCCAAGTTATTTCAGTAGTTTTACTCACATACATATTTTCTTGCTTTTCAATCCTTTTATCTTCCAAAGCTTTAAATATTTTACCTTTTAGAATAGCTAAAGCTTTTTCTTTATTTTGGGCCTGACTCCTCTCTCCATCTGCTTGAGCTGAAAGATTAGTTGGAATATGGACTATACGCACAGCCGTCTCTCTTTTGTTTACATTTTGACCACCTGGTCCACTGGAACGAGAAAGTTCTATTTTAAGTTCTGATAGCGGTAATTCTATTTCCCCGCCAGAGGCGGGTCCGCCTTTGGCGGAAAATTTTGGTATCACCTCCACCATAGAAAAGCTAGTATGTCTCTTTTGATTTGCATTGAAAGGAGAAATCCTTACTAATCGATGCACTCCCGATTCATTTTTGAGGACCCCATAGGGTCCGAAACCCCGCGAAGCTTTCTTTGACCCTCTGTAGCCTTGTGCGAAAGGGGTAGCGAAGTGGGGCCCAATAATATCAACAGTGACATTTCTATAACCTCCATGATCATTTTGATTTTCATGCAATACATAATAACTCCAACCTTTATTTTCAAAATATTTAAAATACATCTTTAAAAGCATAGCCGAAAAGTCTTCCGAATCATCACCTCCAGCACCAGAAAAAATAGTCATCACCGCATCCCCCCTATCATATTGACCCACTCCTTCCAATTCATCTTTCAAATTTTGAATTTCTTTTATAATCTCTTGAGCTTTTTCTTTATCAGACCAAAAATCAGGGCTTGTCATCTCCTCTTCCAATTCCTTTATCTTTTGTTCTATTTCTTGCTTTTCCATATATTTTTGGAGCCGACTGTCGGACTTGAACCGACCACCTACGGTTTACGATACCGTTGCTCTACCAGATGAGCTAAGTCGGCTATATTCCAATTATGTTATGGAGCCGGAGGAGAGAATCGGACTCTCGACCTCGTTCTTACCAAGAACGCGTTCTGCCACTGAACTACCCCGGCCTATATCTCCTATAGATTTATATCATATCTATTTGGTTTTTTCATCCTTTAAAAATTCTTCACTAGATTCATAATCTTTATAAAGCATAGCGAAACCAGAGAGAGCAAAAAGAAAGACTAAAAATGGAATAACCAAAAAATATTGAGCAGAAAATTCAGCTAAACGAGAACCAAGGAAAACTAAGGTAAAATCAAAAGGCAGATAAAATAAAGCATTGATAAAAGTAAAGGTCCAAAAATTTATTTTACTTAACCCTGAAGCATAAGAAAGGAGTTCGGGCATACTGATAAAACCGACTCTAGCTTTAATAAAAGACTTTGTATTACTTATTATATTAACTGTCTTTAAAACTTTTTCTACATTTTGAGAACCAGCAAAAAAGTTTAATACTCTAGCTCCATATTTTCTACTCAAGAAAAAACAAACCGATGAACCTAAAATATCTCCCAAAAATACGATTAGTAAACCTTTAACACTACCAAAAAGAGCTCCAGAAATTATATACAAAGGAGTTCCTCCTAAAGGAGCGATAATCAAAGTGGTCATTTTTAAAATAATCACCAAAAGTGGAGCAAAGATACCAAAAGCTTGCACTTGAGATTGAAGTTCCCCACTTCTAATCATTATTATAGATACAATAAAAATAGCCAAAATGACCACAAACCATACAATTTCCAATAGAGTGCTTCTGTTCTTTTTCATAATTATTAATTCATTTTATCTTACATACTCTATTTAATTCTGCTAAATCTTCGGCAGATAATACCAAAGAAGTTTCAGTGTCGGTGCCAGTGATGTAATACATTATTGATTTGGCATTTTCTACATGATCCATACCTAAAGCGTGGCCAAACTCGTGAGTCAAAGCAAGTATCAAATCTTTTTTATTATTAAATTGGTAAATATTTATCTCTTTGCCGGTATATTCGGCCTGATTAAATTCAAGACTCTGATTGTATTTTTGATTATAACTTTCAGCCACTTTGTTGTATTCAGTTGCTTTGATGTTACGTTCTTTTAAAAGTTTATTTAACTCGCTAGTTAAAATATTTATAGATGAAGATTCTTTATTTAGTCTTGTCGCCTCTGTATTTAGATACAATCTCTCTTTCTCCAAAGCTTCAAATTTTTCTTTTGGAGCCCCACCTTTACTATTCCAAAAAGCGATTTCATTTTCATAATCATCTTTTCTATTTTCAAATAAATTTAAATCTTTTTCGTATGAATAAATTCTTTCATCATATTTATTTTTAAAAACGCCAAAATCAACATCTAGTTTTTTAAAAACATCTTCTATAGCTGAAAGTCCAAATTCAGTTTTTTGTTTTTGGACTGTTTCTAACTGTCTTTGGTCATATATTAAATTTATTTTAAAATCAGCTTCCGGTTCATAAACAAAAATATCCCGGCCAAGAGCTTTTTCCCAAACTACTTCCGATTCGGCTACATATTTTTTGAAATCTTCTTTAGAAACGTTAAACTGATTGTCAAATACACCAATACTGTATTTCAACCCTTTATCACAAGGATTAATGGAATATTGATAAAAAAAGTAGCCCAGATATCCAAAAGATCCAACTAAAAACAAAGAAACCAAGACATTTTTCAACAATTTCATATTTAAAATTTAACACAAAAAACACTTTTATAAAATAATCTCTTAGACTATCTTGCCACGAAGTTTTTTATGAAATCCAATAGCAAATCTGTGAGCTTCTGCATTGGCAAGTAAAATTTGATTTTCCCACTTCACTAAAGCTCCGCGGGACAGGTCTAATTTTTCAATTTTTAAATCTTGTAATTTTTCAATACCTAATATTTTTATTGGTTTATGTTTTTCATCTTTAACTACCGAAACCACTGGAATATTTATTTTATTTTCCTTTAAAACTTTTTCCATTATATTTTTTTGAGCTTTACCCCCATCAACTACAATCAAATTAGGTCTTGCCCATTCATTATGATTAAGTCTCCGAGAAAGCACTTCCAAAAGAGCTTCAGTGTCATTTATGCCCGGATTTTCTTTAATCTTAAACTTACGATAATCAGATTTTTTTACTTCCCCATCTTCAATCACAGTCATTACTCCCACCACATTTGTTCCTGACAGATGAGCTATGTCATAAGATTCAATCCTAAATTTAGTGTCAAGGTTCAACCTTGACACATCATCTTTTAAGAGAGAGACATCTTGAATGTGATTTAAGGTGAAAATAGTTTTTTTAATTTTTTGAGCTTTTTCAAATTCTCTAGATTTGGCAAAACCTTTCATTTGTTTTTCCAAATTTTTGATGAGTTTATCTTTATTGCTTTCAAAAAACAAAGTAATATTTTTAATAGTTTTAGAGTATTCCCTTTTAGTAATCTCACCGGTGCAAACTCCCGGACAGAGACCAATTTGGCGATTAAAACAAGGTTTTGACCTCACCCCCTGCCCCTCTCCTTGTGAAAGAGATGGGAGAAGGAATGGAGTACATTTGTCTCTAAAAGGAAACATCTTGCGAATTATTTTCATAGCTTCCTTAAGTTGCGAACCATTTGGAAAGGGACCAAATGAATATGCAATATCAGAATTGAGCAAATCTGTTGAACCATCACCTTGAGAAAAGCCTCGGGAGGAGCGACGGCGACGGACGGAGGAAATTTTTAGCAAAAAATTTCCGTGCTTTTCGAGAGGTGTGGTGAATAAAGATTTACTCAATTCTCTTTCCCTCATTACTAAAACTCTCGGGAAATCCTCCTTGGTGATAACCACATAATTAAAACTTTTATTATCTTTTTCTTTTGTATTGGCTTCGGGCTGATACTTTTTAATAAGATTGGCTTCCAAAATTAACGCCTCCAAAACTGAATCTGTTTTTATAAACTTGATATCATCAAATTCGGATAGCATTTTGGATATGAGAGGTCCTCTGGTACTTTCAATATTTTTATTGAAATAACTTTTCACTCGGTCTCGCAAACTAGTAGCTTTGCCCACATACAAAACTCTCCCGCCCTTCATGAATTTATAAACCCCCGGCGCCTCCGGCAATTTTGATATAATTTTCTTTACCCCGCGAAGCTTTAGCGAAGTGGGGTTTATTTCTTTATCCCGCATAGCTTTAGCGAAGTGGGATTGACTATTCATAATCTATATTATACCATATGTACAGGAGAAAAACATATGCGATTTAGCAATTACTTTATTAAAGAAATTGACGATCTTGGGGAGAGCTTTGACTTAGACCCCTTCCTGCCGCAAAGAGGTTCTGAGGAAAGAGAGAGGATTTTTGACGGAATCACTCGCGTCATTAAAGAGGTGGCGACCCAAAACGGAACCGTCTTGGACGAAAAAATTCTCATTCGACTGACAAACGAGTTCGCATACTGCTTTGGGATAAATCGTGGACGCTTCTGGGATGCGGCGGATTTGTTTCAGCCTTCCTTGGCACAGATTGGTGTCAAGCGTAAGAATTACAAGTTGATAAAGGAAAGCAAAAACAAAGAGCCGGTATGGATCAGAAAGAGCTGACCCAACTCAGTTATCTTGCAAAAGGCATCGAGCGATCGATGCCCTTTTCTTTTATTTATTTTTTATAAGCTTTGTATTCCTTCAAAGCTTTTTTCAAATATTTAGCAGTATAAGAATTGCTATTATCAGCTACTTCTTCTGGTGTCCCTTTAGCTACTATATTGCCACCACCACTACCTCCATCTGGTCCAATATCAATAATATAATCACAAGATTTTATAATATCCATATTATGCTCTATGACTACCACTGTGTTGCCTTTATTCACCAATTTTTGCAAGATCTCTATAAGCTTTTTTACATCTTCATAATGAAGACCAATAGTCGGCTCGTCGAGAAGGTAAATTGTTTTTTGTAAATGAGGTCTGTAAAGCTCGGAAGAAATCTTGACTCTTTGAGCTTCTCCGCCAGAGAGAGTAGTAGCTGATTGACCAAGCTCCAAGTAACTAAGCCCGACATCATCAAGAGATTTTAACCTATCATAAATAGCTGGGATATCTTCAAAAAATTTTAAAGCTTCCTCTACTGTCATCGTCAAAACATCATAAATATTTTTATGTTTGTATTTAACTTCTAAAGTTTCTTTCATAAATCTTTTACCATTACAAACATCACAAGGCACATAAACAGTCGGCAAAAAGTGCATTTCCACCTCTATTTCACCATTACCATGACAAGTTTCGCAACGACCACCTTTTACATTAAAAGAAAAGCGACTGGCCTTCCACCCCCTAGCCCGCGCTTCCGCCGTTTCGGCAAAAAGTTCACGAACAAATGTCCAAGCTCCTGTATAAGTAGCGGGATTTGAACGAGGTGTTCTACCAATTGGAGATTGATTGATCAAAATCGCCCTCCCCAAATATTCGGTCCCAGTAAAGGACTTGCAGTTATAAATTTCAGCAGAGCGATACTTGCGTTCAAAACGGGCCTGCAAATTTTTATGCAAAATTTCATACACAAAAGAAGATTTACCCGAACCAGAAACACCTGTTATGGTGATAAATTTTCCAAGTGGTAATTTTACATTTAAATTTTTTATATTAAAGATATTGCCACCAGTTATTTGTATCTCTCCTTTTGGACTTTCTCTTCTTTTTTCTGGAATTTCAATCACTTTATCTCCTCGTAAATAATCCAAAGTATCGGAGCCAGATTTATTTTCTTTAGCGGTAAGCAAATCATCTAAATATCCAGACACCACAATATGACCACCATGAATACCGGCCTTAGGTCCAATATCAACGATATAGTCAGAGGCAAAAATAGTATCCTCATCATGCTCAACCACTATGATAGTGTTGCCAAGGTCTCGCAAAGATAGCAAAGTTTTGACCAAACGAGCATTGTCTCTAGAATGAAGACCTATGGTTGGCTCATCCAAAACATACAAAGCTCCAACAAGTCCCGAACCAAGTTGACTTGCCAAACGAATGCGTTGCGCTTCACCACCAGAGAGCGTGTTGGCTCGACGATCTAAAGACAGGTATTCAATACCAACGTTGACCATAAACTCTAGTCTTGATTCTATTTCTTTTATTACCACTTTTGAAATATTTTTCTCTCTCTCGGTAAGTTTTAATTCAATAAAAAAGTCATAGGCATCTTTGATGGACATAGCCGTTAATTCAACAATATTTCTGTTGCCGATCAATACTTTTAAAGCTTCAGGACGAAGTCTAGCGCCAAGACAAACTTGGCAAACATCTTTACCAAAAAGATGCTCCGTCCCCAAACCATTACATTCAGGACAAGCGCCATAAGGCGAGTTGAAGGAAAAAAGTCGTGGTTCCACTTCTGGATAAGAGTAGCCATCTTTAGGACAAGAAAGTTTGTTAGACATAAAAAATTCTTCCGGTGTGTAATCTTTATCTTTCTCAAAAGACATATCTCTGAATATAATTTTGACAAGCCCTTCAGACTCTTCCAAAGCTTTTTCTAAATCTTCTGAAAGTCTCTCTTCGGCACTTTTTGGGTCATCCAAAAAATCTAAAATGCTTATACTATCCACCAAAACGTCAATATTATGTCTCTTTGTTTTGGACAAAACAATTTGTTCACGCAAAGATTTTTTCTTACCATCTACCAGCACATATGAATAACCTTTACCCAATAGATCATAAAGTAGCTGATAGTATTCTCCTTTTCGCCCACGAATTAATGGAGCAAAAATTTCTACATAAACAGGCAAAGTAATTTTAGTAGACCTAACTCTCCCCTTCCCCTCTCTTAAATTAAGAGAGGGGCCGAGCACAGCGAGAGGGGGTGAGTTATTTTCTTTTTTGAATTTTATCTTTTGAGTTTTTATTTTTTCTAAGACAAAGTTTTTAATTTCTTCATTTGAAAGTTTGTTGATTTCATCTCCACAAACCAAACAATGAGGATGACCGATACGTGCATAAAGTATACGCAAGTAATCATAAATTTCAGTAATGGTTGCTACCGTAGAACGAGGATTATTTGAACGACTTTTTTGGTCTATAGAAATAGCAGGACTAAGCCCTACAATCTCATCTACATCTGGTTTTTGCATCTGACGCAAAAACTGCCGAGCATAACTAGAAAGCGACTCCACATATCGCCTCTGACCTTCAGCAAAAATAGTATCAAATGCCAAAGAAGACTTTCCGCTTCCAGAAAGCCCTGTAAAAACAACCATCTTATTGCGAGGCATCTCCACTGTAATATTTTTCAAATTGTGAGTTCTTGCTCCTCGGACTATAATTTCCTCTTGACCTGAAATGAGCGAAGAGTTTTTTGTTTCTTTTTTGTTCATCTCGTTAAAAATTTTAAATACGGACAAGACCTGTGGCTTGCCCATAGGTTTATATGCAATTTATTGCACCAGTATAATATCACACTTTTTTGATTTTTACTAAAAACATGATATATTTTCTTTAGGAGAATAATCATGAAAAAGCTTTCGTTCTTTTTGAGTTTTATCACTCTCTTGATTCCTGTGAATGTGATGGCTTGCAGTTGCGGACCTTCAACCGTTCAAGAGAATGTGAAATGGGCGGATGTCATCTTCGCCGGAGAGGCAACCAAGGTTGAATATATCGAAGCCGATAGCGATGCTTTGGATGAACCTCGGATTATCGTCACCTTCACAGTTTCTCAATTCTGGAAGGGTGATGTCAGAAAAACCATCATTCTCCACACCACGTACAATAAATACTCTTGTGGAGGGTATTACTTCGAAGAAAGCCAGAAGTTTATCGTTTACGCAAAAAAGTACTTGGCTGAAGATTGGCTTGGTAGTGGTAGACCAAAACTTTCTGGCATCACATACCCCAAACCAGATGAGTTGGTTTTGGGAACAGTTCTTTGTACAAGAACCAATTTTCTTGCTCGAGCAGATGAAGATATCAAAATGCTCGGGAGAGGAGAGACTCCAAAATAACACAGTCCAGCAAGATCGCTCTGTGGTAATACCACCGAGCGATCTTTCTATTTAAGCAAGAGATTCCTAGGTGTTTTTTGGATTTTTAAATTTTTTAATTTTAGAAGTTGTGTTTAACTTTTCCAGTTCCAAAATCTCATCACGCAAAAGTGCAGCAGTTTCAAAGTCCAATATTTTAACACTCGCTTCCATTTGTTTTTCTTTCGAGCGAATGAGCTTTGTGATTTTCGCTCGCCCCGAGCTCGTCGAAGGGTCTATGCCACCGAGATCTATTTTAGTTAGCTCATCTACGGCTTTACTGTGTTCTGATCGCAACTGATCAGTAATATCTTGAATTTTTTTGATAATAGTTTTTGGAGTAATTTTGTGTTTTTTGTTATAAGCAATTTGCTTTTGTCTGCGACGACTAGTTTCTTCTATTGCTCTCTCCATAGAACCCGTCATCCTATCGGCATATAAAATAACTTTGCCTTTTACATTTCGCGCCGCCCGACCAATAATCTGAATAAGAGATGTATCGCTTCTAAGGAAGCCTTCTTTATCTGCATCTAAAATACCAATCAAAGTCACTTCTGGCAAATCCAATCCCTCTCGCAAAAGATTGACTCCAATCAAACAATCAAAACCTCCGGCTTTAGGGCCTTTACGGAGTCTAGTCAAAATCTCAATCCTCTCTATTGTTTTGATATCACTATGAAGATATTCCGCTTTTATCCCCTTTTCCTTCAAATATTCTGACAGGTCTTCAGCCATTTTTTTGGTAAGCGTAGTTGCTATTACCCGCCCTCCAGCTTTTATATTCTTTTCCGCCTCATTTATAAAATCTGCGATTTGACCTGGGTAGTCCAAGAAAGACTTCTCGAGAGCAACTCTCGGACCGCGACTGGCGGGAGAGTGAGGGGATTTTTCAGTAGAAAAATACCCCGGTTGCTCGAGAGAATGTCTTTTTGGACTACCCAACTTGGCAACAATAGGCCGCACCTCAATCATCGGATCAACAAGTCCTGTGGGGCGGATTACTTGTTCAACTATTTGCTCACTATGCTCGGCTTCATAATGACTAGGTGTCGCGGATGTATAGATGACTTGCCCTACCCTCTCTTCAAATTCTTTAAACTTCAGTGGTCTATTATCTTTAGCGCTCGGCAATCTAAAACCATAATCAACGAGCGACTGTTTTCGAGAAGCGTCCCCCGCATACATCGCTCCGATTTGAGGCACTGTCACATGAGACTCATCAATTATTGTCAAGAAGTCGGGAACCACCTCACCCCTTGCCCCTCCCCTTAATAAGGGGAGGGGTTGGGGAGGGGTTTTCCTAAAATAACTAAGCAGAGTATCAGGCGCTTCACCTGCTTTTTTATCAGAAAAATGTCGTGAATAATTTTCAATACCATTGCAATAACCCATTTCTTTAATAAGAGCCAAGTCATAGCTAGTTCGTCTTTTTAGTCTCTCGGCTTCTAAAAGCTTTCCCTCTTTTTCAAATTTTTTTAACTGCACCGCAAGCTCTGCTTTAATTGTCTTAAAAGCTTTTTCACTCTGTTCTTTAGTAGAAATAAAATGCTTAGCAGGGAAAAGAAAGAAAATTTTAACATCTTCTAAAATAGCGCGAGTAATAGCGTCAATTTTTAAAATATTTTTAATTATTCCGTCTTCTATTTCCACTCTAAAAATAATTTTTTCTGAAACAGGCATTATTTCAACTGTATTACCGAGAGCCCTAAATTGTCCGGAAGACAAATCAGCATTTGTTCGTTCAAAATGAATACCTATAAGTTTGCGAACAAATTCTGCTCGCGATATCTTTCTACCCTTTTCTATTTTCAAATTTACTTTTTCATATTCTAAAGGTGAACCAAGTCCATAAATACAAGATACAGAAGCGACGATGATAACATCTTTTCTGGTGAGCAGAGCTTGAGTAGAAGCATGACGAAGTCTTTCTATTTCTTCGTTTATCATTGCTTCCTTCTCTATATAAGTATCAGATATCGGCATATATGCTTCCGGCTGATAATAATCATAGTAAGAGACAAAATAATGAACCGCGTTGTCAGGAAAAAACTCACGATATTCTTGAGCCAATTGAGCAGCTAAAGTTTTGTTGTGAGCAATAACAAGAGTTGGCTTTTGAATTTCAGCAATAACGTTTGCTACTGTAAAAGTTTTCCCAGAACCAGTCACACCTAAAAGAGTCTGGTGCTTCAAACCATTTTTTAAACCTTGTGTTAATTTTTTTATGGCCTCTGGCTGGTCTCCAGCTGGCTCAAAATCTTTTTTTATCTTAAATTCCATCCCGTTAGAAGCAGGAAATCACATTACTAAATACTGCAATTTACTACTTAATTAAACTATTTATAAAGAATCCCGCTTTTGATTTCCGTGGCTTCTAACGGGATCCATAATAGCTAAAACTCTACCATAAAATCACCAAACTACACTATTATTTTGGCTATTTTTTTCAAACGATATAGTGCTATACTCTCCATATGGAAAAACAGACATACCCAATGCGAATCAACAAATATTTGGCGCTCAATAAGCACTCTACTCGTAGAGGAGCTGATGAACTTATTTCTCAAAAAAAAGTCTTTATAAACAACAAGCTGGCCGTGCTTGGTGACAAAGTTAAAGAAACAGACAAAGTAGAAGTGCGTTTTCGTGGCAAACAAAAACCTTATATTTATATTGCCTATAACAAACCCAAAGGTATAGTCACACATTCAGCCCAAGAAGGAGAACAGGAAATAAAAACTGCTGTCGCCATCAAAGATGTCTTTCCCATTGGCAGATTAGACAAAGAATCTGGTGGACTAATAATACTTACCAATGATGGCCGTATCACCGAAAGACTGCTCGGACCAAATCATCTCCACGAAAAAGAATACTTGGTCAAAACTAAAGAAAAACTCCGTAGCAGTTTCAAAGAAAAAGCAGAGGCGGGAGTAAAAATAGAAAAAGAAAAAACAGGCAAATGTAAAGTAAAAATTA
>Ga0209541_10001452_pt1 | contig 47092 bp, 52 predicted proteins | sample RifCSPlowO2_01_FD_184027 | JGI IMG/M metagenome (GOLD analysis project Ga0209541, IMG submission 184027) | Groundwater microbial communities from Rifle, Colorado - Rifle CSP2_plank lowO2_0.1 (SPAdes) (version 2) | ecosystem: Environmental > Aquatic > Deep subsurface > Groundwater | place...
TATTAATTCTAATTATTTTAATATTAAAAAGGCATCTCGTACAAAGTTCAAAAAAGCCTTTTCTTGGGAAGAAAAGCCTTGGGAAAAGAACAATTTGCTTCGCAAATCGGCTTCTTCAGGGAAGCCTTTCCATGTTTTTTTTTGCCCAGGCAATGAATTCGTTGAGCCCTTTTTCCAGCGGCATTTTTGCTTCAAAGCCAATGGCTTTTTTTGCAAGCGCGCTTGAAAGATGCCATTTTCTCTGTTCGGGCTCGCTGCGCGGGTTTTGCGCATGGACAATTTTTGCATTTGTTTTTTTTGCAACAATCCCTGCAATGTCGAGTATTCTCGTTTCTTTCAGGCCGCCGATATTGAGCGTTCCTTTGTAATCCGAAAAAATCGCTTTTTCATAAGCCCGCACAGCGTCGCTTATATGCAAAAAATTTCTTTTCTGCATTCCGCTTCCGTACACTGTAAGTTTTTTTTCTTTCAAAGCGTTTATCACGAACTTTGGAATCACATTGTCAAACTGCTGGGAAAAGCCTGTTCCGAAAACATTTGCCTTGCGCAGGATAACATAATCGAGCCTGCTCTGCGCGCAGAGCCTTTCGCACTCGAACTTTTGGCGCGCATACTCGTTCTCAGGTACCGGCGGTGTTTTTTCAGTAATAATTCCCTCTGCATAGCCGTAAACCAGAAAGCTCGAGGGAAAAACAAATTTTTTAACTGAATTCTCCTCGCACGCCCTGATGATTGTCTGCGTGCCCTCAAGGTTTATTTTCCTGCTTTCTTCCGAGTTTTTTTCGCAGGCCTCCACGCTGTGGACTGAAGCCAGGTGCACTGCAATGTCGATGCCCTTCAGCATTCTGGAAATTTTCTGGAAATCCAGGATTGAAGCTGTTTCAAATTCCGCGTCTGCTTTTTTCTTTCTGCACAGTTCCGCCAATTTTTCAAATGTTTCCGGGTTTTTTGACGGCCCGCCAATGCAGACAAGTTTTGAAAACATTTTTTTTCCAATCAGGCTGCTTGCGAGCGCCGACCCTATATAGCCGTTTGCCCCGCTGATAAGAATCTTCGGCTTCATAGCAAAAGCTTCCCGTACTTAATGCTGCCCAAAAGCCTATAAAATTTTATTGCAGCCACGTAAAGCGCCCCGATGGCAAAAATTACAATCCTGTTCAAGGTGCTTTTTCCCTCAAGGAAAACCATTCCGCGCGGAGAGCTGAGTTTTGGGATTTTGTGCTCCATCCATGTTCCGGTAATTACTTGAAAATCTTTTTTCGGGTTTACAATAAATCCGAGCTTTACGTCCAAAAATTTTTTTGCAAGCGCGGGATGCTTTTTGTAGAGCAGGACATCGTTTTTGTGGTACGAAAGCCTCTGCAAAGCATATTTTGCAACCGCAAAAATTCCCTTCGGCTTTACAATCTTGTGGTCATGCAGATAATCGGCTTTCACTACGCTATATTCATAGCCCAGCTCCATTATTTTGAATGTCAGATCAGTGTCCTCTCTGTAATACCTGTACTGCTCGTCATAGCCGCCGATTTTTTCCAGAATATTTTTCCTTGCTGCAGTGGACGTCCCCCCGAATGCCCCCATGCTGCTCACAACCCCGATTTTTTCCGAGGAAAACCCCTTCATGAGGTTTTTCAGCCAGTTTTTTTCCGGAATGCAGTCGTGGTCCATGTTTACAACTATTTCATTCCGCGCAGCCCTTATGCCCGCATTGCGCGCAGCGCAAACCCCGGAATTTTTTTCAAAATTTATTATTTTTATTTTTTTGTTTTTCCCGAAATTTTTTTCAAGCACTTCTTTTGTATTGTCACTGCTGCCGTCGTTCACTACAATGACTTCAAAATCGTTCGGATAATCAATTGCGAGAATGCCCTCTATTGTGGGGACAATCTTGCCCGCATAATTGTATGTCGCAACAACAATGCTTGCCTTTGGAAAATAGTCTTGCATCAAAACACGCTTTTTTTGGCGGTTATTTTAACCTGTTGAAGCCGTCAAAATGAATTTTATTGTCCTTTGGATTGAATACTTCCGTAATTTTGTATCTGCCTTTTGTGTAAGGCTCTTTGTCGAGTAAAAAATGCGTCACTTCAAGAAGAACTATGCTTGCAAGCGGCCTTGAAAGCTGCTGGTTGCCCGCTGTTTCCACAAGCGGTATTTCCCCAAGAAGCCAGTAATTCCTGAGGCCTTTTTTCAGGAACTCAAAAATCTGCCCTGCCTTGAGATTTTCAGGAATGCATTCCTCTTTTTTCCTGTTGCTATTTTTGCATTCTGAAAAATTCCTCAGTGCAAGATCCGGATTGAATTCAACCTGTATTCCCATATCAACCAGTACAATTCAGATTTTTTTTGCAGTATAGGCGCCGTGCGTCATTTTCGGGATTTCAGTGTAATCGAAATACCTGAATTCCTGCGCTCCCAGTTCTTTCGCCCATTCGATTGTTTTGTCCAAGCCTTCCGACAAGGAAACCTTTGCCTTATACCTGAGCAATTTTTTTGCCTTTGCAGTGTCGCAGTAAGCAATCTTTACATCCGAAGTCCTTTTCGGAATAAACTCTATTTTTTGCTTTGAGCCCATTTTTTCAATAATAACCTCTGCAAGATTTTTCACAGTGTAAACCTTTTCAGTCCCGATATTAATCGGATTGTTCACGAGCTTTTTGTTTCCCACAATATTGCATATTGGCTCAACCACATCGCTAATATATGTGAAGGCGCGCTTCTGCAATCCATCCCCGAAGATAACAGGATTTTCCCCTTTAAGGCACTTGTTTATGAAAATCGGCACCACTCCCCTGTAAGGATCGTCCATTCTCTGCCTTGGCCCATAGACATTGAAAAATCTCACAATGTAAGGCTCAATCTGTCCCAGTTCAAAATAAACGCGCAGGTAATCCTCAAATGCTTTTTTTGTAACAGCATAAGGGTCATCGGCATTCAAATGCGCTGTTTCCTTTATGGGTATTTTTTTCTGCCTTCCGTAAGTTGCAATGCTGCTCGTAAAAACAACATCGCGAATTCCCGCGTTTATTGTTTCAGTAAGCAGGGTAAGCGAGCCGATTAAATTTGTGTTTGCATTGAAAACAGGAATAAAAACACTCTGCCCCTCAGCAGCGTGCGCAGCAAGATTGAAAACAGTGTCAATGCCTTGAAGAGCTTTTCTGCAGTCTTCCTTGTTGCAGGTGTCGCCTTCAATTACCTCAACGCTTTCATCGAAATACTGCAGGTTTTGCTTTCCCCCGACAAAATTGTCAAGCACGCGCACATCTATTTTTTTCCTGCGCAGCTCGTTCACTACATGGCTTCCGATAAAGCCTGCTCCGCCCGCAACCAAAACCTTTTTCATTTTTGCACCTCAATCAATAAATCCCGTTCTAATGCAGTTGTCGCACACTGTTTTTCCGTTTGCCTGTCTTTTTGCAACGGCTTTTCTTGCCGCAATGTATTTCTCGTTGTTCCAAACAGCTTTAAATCCCTTTTCAAAGGCATTCCCGAAATCGAATTTTTCATTGTAGTTTCCGCAGCAGGGCGCAACGCTGCCGTTCCAGTTTATTACCGAGACAAACCACAAAAAAGCGCAGCTTTTTTTAATGTTCTTGCGCTGCTTTTTTTCAAGGTCATACCTGCTCAATTCCTGCCTGCTCGGCAGCCATTTTTTCAGGGAATCTATTTTTTCATTGTCTGCAGTAAAAATCTCCTTTCCCATGTCGCTCCGTACTCCGCCAATTGCAAGCTCGTCAATGCCGAGTTTTTTTCTCACTGTTTCAAGCACGGGAAGCTCGTGCTCGTTGTGCTTCATTACAAGAAACTGCCATACAATTTTCGGCTTTTCAGATTTCAGGAGTTTTTTCTTTTCAGCAACAAGCCGTATATTGTTCCAAACTGTTTCGAGTTTTCCCCCAACGCGGTATTTTTCGTATGTCTCCTGTGAAACTCCGTCCATTGAAACATATAGGACATCAAGGTCGGATTTTACAAGCGCTTCAGCCTGCTTTTCCTCAAGCGCTACATTCAGGTTTGTGTTTACGCTCGTGCGGATGTTTTTTTTGTGCGCAAGTTCAATCATTCCCACTAGATTCTGGTTGAGGAAGGGCTCTCCCCAGTTGTTCAAATCTATTTCATAAAGAAAAGGCGACATTTCAGAAACAATTTTTTCGTATTCCTCAAAGCGCATTTTTCCGAGGCTTCTGCCGTTCTGCTTCTGCCCTGTGGGGCAGAGAGGGCAGTGCAATTGGCAGATGCTGCTCGGGTCAAAGCTGAGCTTGAAGGGATAGCCCGCAATGCGCGGATTTTTGAAGAGGAAAAACTGCGTTCCGAGCAGTGCAACGTTAAAGAATTTTCTTATGCCGAAATAAGGCGTGAAAAAAAACCTGTTAAGGGAGCGCTTCAACTGCATTGAAAAATAGCCCATGGAACCACGACAAAGGGATTGCTGATTTATTAATTAAACGAAAAATTGCTTTTAATACTCTGTGGTGCAAGAATAGAAGCTTTTTTCAGAAGCTTTTTTTTACCTTCAAATGCTCGGGATAGCCTTTCATGGTGTCCTTTCCTATTTCAAATTCGTAAAAAATCTTTCCTTCGTGCCTCTTGACCTGCCGAAAATTTCTCTTTTCGTACATGGGCATTACGCGCCAGTTAGACTCTGTTTCAACCAGATAGCCGGAAACTTTTTTGATTCCGTTCTCCTCTGCATAGCCGAGCGCTGCTATGACGAGCGCGCCGCCGATTCCTCTTCCCATTGTCCTGCACGAAACAGTCAGGTCTCTTATTGAAAGCTCTTCTTTTCCAAGGCATTCGAAAACGCATTCTGCAATCAGCCCGTAATCACCGAATTTGTCTGTAAGCTCGGCAACCATTATCTGTATTTTGCCCGAGCCGAAATCCTTCTGCAGATCCTCGAGCGAATACCTGTTGCATGTTGTATTCAGCTCGTTTGTCCTGTTCAAAAGCTGGCACACTCTCGGCAGGTCCTCCTGTTTTGCAAACCGCAGAGACATTTCAATATTGCACTGCCTCAGAAAATCCTTGTAGTCTCCCGCATGTTTTTTTTCGGCTTCCTCCCTGTCGCGCTGCTGCTTCAGCAATGCCACTCTTTCCTTGTCCTCTGCAGTGGAGTTTTCCGGCATTAAGCCTTCTATTGCAAGCACGTCTATGGGGTCTGCCAATCCTATTGTATTGATGCTTGGAATTCTGCTTTCGACCTCTGCCCTCTGGAATGCGTCGTCGTCTATGAAAAGCGTTTCGCCGGGTTCAATTGAAAATTTTTCCATTATTTTTTTTATGCCGTCGCTTTTCAATCCCCACCCTATCTGGTTTTCCTCGAAATAGCCGCTTATTTCGAATTTTTTCAGCATTGCGTCAGCGTCCTCAAAATAATTCTTGCTGCAAATCGCGTTTTTTATTCCGCGCTTGCTCAGCTCCTTCAAAGCCTCTTTTGTGCCGGGCTTTATCTGGACAGAACTCTTGTCCTTGTAATACACTGTCCCGTTCCAGAGAGTATTATCAAGGTCCCAGACAACAAGCTTTATTTTCGGCATACGGCAAAACCACAATAAGAATTAAGTCGAACTATACAAAATACGTGATTGCTAACTATTTAAAATTTTATACTTGCTGTGTTTTCCTATGCAGCAATGCTCTTTCAGCAGCCTCAAAATAGGCGACAAAGGCGAAATAAAAAGGATTTTTACTGAAAGCGACGTAATTCGCTTCTCTGAATTGTCGCTCGACACAAACCCAGTCCATATTGACAAGGATTTTGCAGAAAAAACAGTTTTTGGCGAGCGCATTGTCCATGGAATGCTTGTCGCCTCCCTGATAAGCGCTGTTGTCGGCACAAAAATGCCGGGCACTGGAAGCATCTGGATTGACCAGAACCTGCGCTTTTTAAAGCCCGTAAAAATAAACGACGAAATAAGGGCTGTTTCAGAGCTCATTGCAAAAATTCCAGAAAGGCAGCAGGTAATAATCAGGACTGCCTGTTACAACCAGAAAAACGAATTAGTGGTTGAGGGAGAGGGATTGCACAAAATATTGAACCCGTGATTTTTTTTCCAAAAATTATGTTACGAGCCCGCCGTTTACCCTCAGAACCTGCCCTGTTATATAATTTGAATCATTGCATGCAAGAAAAACAACTGCCTTTGCTATTTCTTCGGGATTGCCAAGCCTTTTCAGGGGTATTGCTTCAATGAATTTTTCAAGGATTTCTTTTGGAATCTTTTCGCTGATGGCTGTTCCCGCAATTATGCCGGGGCTTACTGCATTAACCCTTATTCCCTTTGAAGCAACCTCTTTTGCAAGCGCCTTTGTAAATCCTATTACTCCCGCCTTTGCAGCGCTGTAGCTCACCTGCCCGAAAAAACCGATTTCGCCGCTTGCAGAGGCAATGTTTACAATGCTGCCGTTTCCCTGCTCGAGCATTGTTTCCAGCACTGGATAAGTGACATTGAACATTGAATCCAAGTCAGTGCGCATTATTTTTTCCCACTCCTCTTTTGTGGATTTCCTGAATGTTTTGTCGATTGTTATTGCGGCATTGTTCACAAGAATGTCTATTCTCCCGAATTTCTGCTTTACTTCCAGAACCATTTTTTTTGTTTCCTCAAGATTTGAAACATCTGCTTTAACAGCAATAGCGCCGCTGATCCTGCTTATTTCCTCTGCTGTTGCAAGGGCTTTTTCCTTTTCGTCAAAAAAATTCACTGCAACCTTTGCCCCGTTCAGCGCGAGCTCAAGCGCAATAGCCTTTCCTATGCCCCTTGAGGCGCCCGTGACAAGCGCGATTTTTCCCGAAAGCATTTTCTCCAAAAAACCACCATAAAAACTTTTTCTGGCACCATTTTAAAAACTGCATTAATCCAGCTCTGTTTCGTCCGCATAAATAGTCTTTCCGCTTTTCAGCAGGTCTTCAAGGGTTTTCATCATTCCCCTTGCGTCGATAATCCGGATTTCCGCCGCGCCTATTTTTCCCTTATGCAAGAATCCCTTCCGCAGCAAAAGCCTTTCAAATTTTTCCTCAAGCCGCGGCTCGTTGTCAATCCTTATGGAATCGATTTCAGTGTTATGCACAAGGCTTCTAACCCTTGATTTTTTTCCCGCGGAATCAATTACGACAAATTCTTTTGGTTCATCCAAGTAAACCTTTACGGGAAAATCCTCCAGATGCCTGTCCTCAAAAACATAGCTGGCAGTTAGCATCCTGCCCATGCGCGCGCCCAACCCTACAATCAGGCAGTTTTTTTCAATCATTTTGAAATAAGGCGAATTTTTTGTGAAGGGAGTCAGGTCTTTTTCATGCCCTTCGGAAATAAATTCAGAATCCCTTCCAATGCAGGCAACAGAATGCGTGGGCCTCAGGCTTCTTTTTGCTTCCGGCATTCTCCAGAAAGAATCCGCGATTTTTCCCAAAACAGTCGGAGTGCTCCTTACATCAAAAGTATTTTTTTCAAGAGGGCCGAAGCTCGGCATGCACACATTGCCATCGCTGCCGACTGTTTCAAGCAGTGCCTCTATTACAGTTCCGGCACCGTTTTCCACAAATCCAAAGGAACTCAAAGAAGAATGCACCATAATAGTGCAGCCCTTTTTCACGCCGAGATTTTTCAGCCCCTCCACAATAGCCTGCTTTGTGACAACCCCGCTGCTGATTCTCTTTTTCAGGACTCCGAGCCTCTGCGGAGTGCGCAGCAAAAATTTTAAAAAATTTTTTGCCTGCCTTGGCAGCAATTTTGAAAGAATCTTTTTCATTTGAAACTCGCCGCATTGATTATTCTGCCCAAAATTTTTTTTAACACGTACTTTGCCCCGAAACCGCTCGCCTTAGGCACTGTATCCCTGACAAATCCCCTGAAAATCGGGACTCCCTTTTCAAGCTCGTGAATTTGGATTGCCGAGGTTTTTTTCCCTGCAAGAATCCTTTTGCCGCAAAAAACAACCGCTATGCTGGAATTTTTTTCTGTTGCAGTTGTTATGCTTATTTTTTTTCCGTCAAAAAATGCATTGAAACGCATTTTCTCCCTTCTGCGCCAGAAGCGCACAAAATCAAAATGATTTGTTTTCCAGACATTGGAACATTCTATTTTTTTTGCAATTCCCTCAATGACTCTTGGAAAGCGCGCTATTCTTTTGAAGGCGTGCCCGTACAAAAGCAGAGGCAGGTTAAGCGCAATATTCCTTTCAATGATTCCCTGAAAATAATCAGCCATTTGCCTTTCCGAAAAATCATACTGCTTCAGCACTCCTATATCAACAGGATGCATGGGCAGAACCAGAAAGCCAGCCTCCCTGTTCCCGAGAATCGGCCTGAAGGGAAGATTGTCGCAATCGAGTGAAAACGCTATTGCAAAATCATATTTCAGCTTTTCAACCGCGCTTGCAATCCCATTGTCCCATTTTCCGTTCGGTGCGCAGAAGCATTTCGCCTTTACCCCGAACTTTTCCAGTTCCTTATGCGCCTTCATGACGTTTTCAAAGTTTTTTTTTGAATCAAAAAAATCGTGCCAGTAATTGTGCGAGCCCACTGTTTTATGCTTCAGAAGCTCTCCGAATATCTGCATGGATTCTCCGGCTTTTTCCATGTTCAGGAACCAGGTTGTTTCAATGCCGCAATTTTCCAGTATTTTTGCAGTCTTCAATGCGTCCTGCGTGTAAGAATCAATGTCCACGTGAAAGCAAAAAACGCTTTCAAACTCTTTCGGGTAATACCAGAGATGCAGGAACGGCAGACTGCGCAGTTCAAACAATCTTTTTATGCAGTTGCACGCTACAACCCTGGCATTCGACTTGCTTGTTTTCGGCGCAAATTCAGCTATGAACGCGCGCTTTGAAAAAAAAGCCCGCTTTTCAAATTCGGAATTCAGGATTGTTTTTTCAATGCTGAAAGGAAGCACTATCAGGAAGCCTTTTCCTATTTTTTCCTCAAGAATTTTTTCATTGTTTTTAAACACTGCTATTTCCTGGTTCAGCCACAGCAATCCAGAGCCGTAAAAAAGCCTTCCTTCAGGCTTGAGAAATCTTGCGAATTCTTCCCTGAAATTTATTGATTCATGGATTTTCCGCGCAAACTCGAAGGTTGTCAGGACTGCGCCGCTGTTTTCAATGAATTTTTTTGTGTTATGCGCCTCTGCATTTGAAAGCTCGGAGCTTACTATGACTGCTGCAAAATCCCTTGGAAGAATTTGTTTTTTCAGGGAAACTTTCCTGAACCGGATTCCCTCCTGTTCAAGGATTCTTTTCCAGCCCGCGCTCAAAAAAGTGATTCCAACAGAGAGGTTTTGCTTTTGCATAGGTTAATCCGCCCTGAACCTTACTCTTAATATGTCCTTCAGGGTTGCAATTATTCTTTTGAATCCGAAAAAAGTGCTGTTTCCGAACGGCCTTTTCAGGTGGGTAACAGGCACCTGCTTTATTTTGAAGCCGTTCTTTTTCGCTTTGTAAATAAGTTCAGCGCTGATAAAGCCGCTTTTGCTTGTCAGGCTGACTTTTTTGAATATTTTTCTTCTCGCAAGCTTGTAGCTGCAGTCGGGATCCCTGACAAGAACCCCGAACAAAAGAAACAGCAAAATCTTGTATACTTTTTGCGTAAGTTTTCTGGAAAATCCTTCGGCTCTTTTTTTCCTGAAGCCTATGACAAGGTCTGCATCCTTAATCGCATCCAAAAAATTCAGGAACTCTTCAGGGAGATACTGGGCGTCTCCGTCAGTGAAGCCGACCAAATCCATTTTTGCATTTGAAAAACCGCTGATTAATGCGCCGCCATAGCCCCTGTTTGAAGAATGGTGGACAACCCTTACGTTGCTTAACTGCCTTGCAAGCGCGTCCGCGACTTTTCCCGTATTGTCAGGGCCGCCGTCGTCAACTATGATTATTTCAAATTTCCTTCCGGTTTTCTTCAGCAGGCCGTGGAATTTTTTTGTAACAATCGGAATGCTCTTTTCATCATAGTAAGCCGGAAAAAAAACAGTGACGCTTTCCTGGGAATCTGCTGGCATGGGCAATCTTTTCTAATTGGGAAGAAGTTTCTTTTTTTAAATATACTCTTGATTTTTGTTGCACAGGAATAACGCGGTTCATTTTGCCCTTTGCACGAATTCCCTTATTTTTTCCGTTACAAAGAGTATTTTTTCTTCGGTAATGCCGGGATATACGCCTATGAAGAAACTGTCGAACAATACCTTGTCGCTGTTTGCAAGCGGCTCAGCAATCCTGTACTTTGCGTTTTTGTATGCCGGATGCCGTATAATGTTGCCGCTGAAAAAAAGCCTTGTTTCAATGTTGTTTTTTTCCTCCAAAAACCTTGTCAGTTCGTTCCTTGAAATTTTTTTCCTGTCCCTGATTGTAATGGGGAAGCAGAACCAGCTCACATCGCTGTTTTCCGCGGCTTTGGGAAGAATAAAAAAATCCTCGAATTTCTGCAGTTCCTCTGAAAGCATTTTGAAGTTCCTCTGCCTTGCCTTTTTGAATTCCTCGATTTTTTTCAATTGCACAAGCCCCATTGCGGCCTGAGCCTCTGTCGGCTTCAAATTGAAGCCGAGGTTATTGTAAATGTATTTTTTGTCATAGCCTTCCGGCAGGCCGTTGATTTTTTGTTCAAACCGCATTGGGCAGACAAAGTTTGGGTCCAAAGAAACAAAGCAGACAGGGCAGACGCAGGCCCTGCCCCAGTCCCTGAGGCTTCTTACAACGGGTTCGAATTCTTTCTGGTTAAAGGCGACAGCCCCGCCCTCTCCCATTGTAATATGGTGCGCGGGATAAAAGGAATGCGATGCCATTGCCCCGAAGCTTCCCGTGAATTTGCCCCTGAATTTTGTCCCGAGCGAATCGCAGTTGTCTTCCAGGACAATCAGGCCGTGTTCCGAGGCAAAATCCATTATTGCATCCATTTGGTTCGGGTTTCCGAACATGTGCGGCAGAAAAATCGCCTTTGTTTTTTTGCCAAGGGCCTTTTCCAGGCTTGCGGGATTGATATTGTATGTTTCAAGCTCTGCATCAAGCAGGACAGGCACAAAATTGTTCTGCACAATCGGGTTGAAAGTAGTGGGAAAAGTGCATGCAGGAGTAATGATTTCATCCCCGTCATGCATCCTGAAAGGCGCCTGCTCTGATTTCAAAGCCGAAACCATAAGCAGATTCGCGCTGCTTCCGCTGTTTGTCAGGGCAGAACTGCTGCTTCCGAGGTATTTTGCAAATTCCTGTTCGAATTCCCTTCCCTTTTTGCTGAGCCCAAGCCATCCGTCAAGCAGGCTGCCGACAACAGCATTGACCTCTTCAGCGCCGAAAATTGCCCCGGCATACTGCACCCTGCTTTTTGCAGGAACAAACTTTTCCTGCTTTTTCGCATTAAAAAATTCTTTAACGCTGTCTTCTATCTTTTTTCTTTTTTCTTCGAGTTCACTCATTTTTTACCACTTAAAAAATCAAAGGTTCTCTTAATGCCGGCATCCAGGGAAATTTTTGCTTCCCATCCGAGCTCTTTTTTCGCCCTCTCGGGATTATAAACATGCTTCTGAACCAGGTCCTTTGTTTCAGCGTGATTTACAACAATCTCTGCACCAGTTGTTTTTTTAATTTTTTCCAGCAGTTCGCTTACAGAAATTCCCCTGCCTGTTCCCAAATTAAAAATTTTTGACTTTGTTTTTTTTTCCATTGCAAGAATGCATCCCGCAGCAATGTCCTCTGCATGCGTAAAGTCTCTCACGGCACTGCCGTTTCCCTGTATAGTAACGGGATTTCCATTTATTGCGTTGAACAAAAAATTCGTGATTACGCCGCTTTTTTCGCTGAATTTCTGCCTTTCCCCGAAGGTTGCGCTCGGCCTTGCAATGCAATAATCAATGCCCGCAGTCCTTGCAAAAAAACCCAGGTATTCCTCTATTGCAATCTTTGAAACACCATAGGGCGAAACAGGCAGCAAAGCTGTTTTTTCAGTGATTGGGTTTTTTTCCGGGTTTCCGTAAACAGCAATGCTGCTCAAATAAACAATTTTTTTAACTTTTTTTTCTGCGCTTTTCTGGAAAAGATTTATGCCCGGCAGAATATTTGTTTCCGCGTCAAAAACAGGCTTCAGAATGCTTTCCCTCGGCATAATAGTATGAATGCAGTGAAAAACAAAATCCATTTCCTCCAAAGCCTTTTCAACTGCATTGAAATCCAAAAAATCCCCCTGAAAAAAATCGATTTTTTCCTTTAGGTGCGAAAGGTTTTCAGAATTCCTGTCAAAAACCCTTACGGAATAATTTTTTTTTACCAATTGCTCTGCAATAAAGCTTCCTATGAGGCCGTTTCCGCCGAAAACAATGCAGTTCGCCATTAGAGAAGAAAGGCAAAAAAGGTTTTTAAAGCAATTATCCGCTGCTTCCGCACTGCTGGTTTTTGCAGCCTAAATGCTGAAAACAGTGAATGCCCCGAGCTTTTTTCCCGCCAGGGTTCCGCAGCCGAATCCTTCCGGAAGGTTTTTTACTGCAAGAGTTTTTACCTGCATTTTTTCCAGAACCGCAAAAAATTCACTGCAATTGTTCTGTTTTATTGAATCAATCAGGCTCTGTTCGTCTGCCTGGAAACCCGCGGGCCTTGCCTCGTAATACTCCCAGTCGTTTACAGAATAATTTCCGAAGGTAAAGGTCTGGTAGGAAACAAAGGCGCCTATGAACCTGTCCTCCTGCTCTGCATCCACTACTGCAAAAACGCTTTCAAGCTCGCCGTTAGAAAGCAGTTCCCTGTAATCGGGATTATTGAACAGGTTAACCTGCTCTATTCTCTGCGCAAAATAAAAAAAATTCCAAAAAACAAAAAACAGCGCGAGAACAGCCAGAAGATTCTGCCTTGAAACACTGATGCGGATTTTTGAGAGAAAGGAAATTTTTTCCCCGAAATCATAGTTTACAAGGAAATACGCGATTATCCCTGTTAGAAACAGCGCTGTTACTGCAGCCTCGAATTTCTCCAGCACTGGAATTGCTTCGTTCAAATTAAACACCAGCAGGGCAGTTATTGCCGCGAGCGGAACCATCCATTTTTCCCTTGCAATAATGCAGACTGCCAGAAACAGCAAAAATATCAGCGTGTAAAAATTCACTCCGAAAGAAAGAAATGCCTGTGTCCCTATCTGCCTGCCCAAAGCCCCGCCTATGTTTGAAACAAACGAAATAAAAAACGGAAGAGTCAGCAAGGGAATCAATGCAAAGGATGCAAAGCATTTCCATTTAATTTTCTTTTGGGCCAGAACCAGGCTTGCATAAAAAATGCTGAACAGAATGAAAAAAAGCAGGTGTGCTGCGAAAAGCACTGCAAGCAGAACCCCTATCAGCGCAATTTCTTTTTTGCCCAAATCCAGGTTTTTTCTTTTTTCCAGCAGAAAAACCATTGCGGGAAAGCATATTGCAAATGCAAAAAGCTTTGTAATAAAGCCTATGAGAACAAGCAGCCCCATGCAGAAAAAGTTTCCGAAAACAAGCAGGAATACGGGCAGATTTTTTTCCGAAATCTTCCAGACTGCGATAAAGGAAAAAAAATACGCTGCAAGAAAAGCCGCTGAAAAGGCAATGTAAACAGACTGGAATCCAAAAGCCGAAAACAAAAAGAATGCAGCGGCAGCCGCAAGGAAGAAAAACGGCGGATATAGCCTGAACAAAACATAGTCATAGCCGTAATTCCAGTTCGGAACCTCCTGAAACGCGCCGTATTTTATTGTAAAACCTGTTCTTGCAAGATAGCTTCCTATGTCCATGTCATGCCAGTAATTCTGCGAACCCATTACTAAAAAAAAATAAGCCAAAAAAGCAATGAGCACAAGAAAGCATGCCGGCATTAAAAAAAATCTTTTTTGCATACCAAAGCAAACTCCATTCTGCTGTAATAAGTTTTTGTAAAATGCTTTAAAACACTTTTGCAATAACCTTTGTAGCATGAGGATTTTTTATATCACTCACACCTATTCCCTGCGGGGGGGCGGGGGAGGAGAGCTCTTTTGCAGCGATTTTCTCAAGGAACTTTCAAAGAGAGGGCATAAAATTTTTGTTTTCACTGCAAAGAGCGACGATTTCAGCGCAGAGGAAAAGTCGCTTGGGATAGAAGTTTTCCACGCAAAAAGCATTGGGCATCACGCCTTTCACAAGTTTGAATATCTCCTGCAGTCGCGCAAGGCAGCAGAGCTTGCAAGGCAGTTCAAGCCCGATATTATTCACGCGCAGAACGATGCCTTTCCCGCACTGATTGGTGAAAAAGTAAAGAAGGCAACAAAGGTTCCGCTTGTCGCAAGCATTGAATATCTTTCAGACAGGGCTGTTTCTGTGAACCTCAAAATTGTTTTTTTGTTCAACAAATTTTTCCTTCCGAAAATAAAATTCGACAGGCTTGTTTCCTGGAGCCAGTTTGTCATTGACTCATATCTTCTGCCATGGAAAATTCCAAAGGAAAAAATTGTTTTGATTCCAGGAGCAGTCGATGTTTCCACTTTTCTGAAAAAAGTTTTTCCCCATCCAAAGCTTGTGCAGTTTGGAAAAAACCTTATTGTTTCTGCAAAACCCCTGCATTCCACTAATGCAATGGGAATCTTGCAGACAATTAAGGCAATGAAGATTGTTTCAAGAAAATTTTCTGAGTGGAAGTTTGTTGTTATTGGCGATGGGGAAAAGCGCAAGTGGCTTGAGGCAGCAGTCATTGATTTGGGGCTTGAAAAAAATGTTTTTTTTGTTGGGCAGATTCCTGCAGAGGAAATTCCTCAGGTTTATGCTTCTGCAGAAATCGTTGTCCATAGCTTTGCCTTCAAGGCTACAACGAGCATTGCATTGATTGAAAGCATGGCTGCGCAGAAGGCAATTGTCGCAACTGATTTTGGAGAAGTTGCAAACACTGTTTCAGATACTGCAGTCCTTGTACAGCCGAATAATCCCGAAAGCATTGCGCAGGGAATAATCAAGCTGATTGAAAACCCGAAATTGAGGGAAGAGCTTGGAAAAAAAGCAAGAAAGCGCGCAGTTGAAAACTTTTCCATGGCTGCAATTGTCGAAGAGTTTGAAAAATTGTATATGGAACTTCTGGCAAAAAATAATTAGAATCAGAATTTTGTTATGCCGATTCTTTTCATTGAGGCTTTTATTATTGCGTTTACATTCGGGACTGTTGCTTTTCTGACTTCTTCTTCAAAGCCGTGCGGGTTTCTTCTCATCATTTTTCTTATGATTTCTTTTACGTCAACGCCGCCTGCTTTTAATTCCCTTTCGAACTTGATGACTGCCTGCCTTTCCCTTGTTAGCGCGTCAACCCTGTCGGGATAAGCCTGCCTCTGGCTTACAAGCAGCCTGTAGGCTGTTTCAGACAAAAGAATTCCGTTTGCAAAAGTGTTTCCTACTTTTACTCCGCGGCAGATATTGTCTCCCAATGCGAGAATTTTTTTTTCAAGAGTCCAGTTGGGATAATTTTTCAGTGTCCAGGATTCTCCTGTTCCGACTAGTCTTGCAACTGCGGGTGCTCCCCTTCTTGCCCAGGTAACCTGTGCCTGCAAATCCTGGTCGGGAAAATCCCTTCTTGAATCGTGCGCAAGGCAGATTTGTTTTACTAATCCTACATCAACAAGGACTCCTCTTACTCTTCCCCTTGCCCGTAATTGCCTATTCAATGTATTTGCAATTGTAACTCCAAAATTTGCAACAATCCCGCTGTGAACTTTAACAGGTTTATATCCCGGGCTTCTTTTGCCTATTTCGTGCAATTCTCTTTTTATGCGCTTTGTTGTTCCGCCAAGCTTTCCCCTTCCGCCCTTTCCCAAGGCCTCAAGCCTTCGTTGGGACTGGTAAATCTCCCCGACAACAGATTTCGGCTTGAATTGTTTTCTTGCTGCCATTAAATCACTGCTAATATTGTAAACGCTTGTTCTATATACAGATTTCTCTTTTCAAAATATTTCGCCTTTTATTCCGTTGAAGATTTCACAATTATATCATTTGCCAAAAGCAGCAGCGTGCCGTAATTTGATTCGAATCTTTTCAAAAAAGCCTTTGCTGCTTTTAAATTTCCGCCAAAAGTTGGCAGCAGATTTTCTTCCTCTTGTTTTGTAAATCTGACATCAGTGTGTTCTCTGACTGCTCTGTTTGTGGCAGTTGTAACAGTTTCAAAGATTGTCTGCCCTTTTCTTTTGGTTGCAACAGCTGACAAAGCATGCGTTACGGCAATTCTTACAATAATTGGATTGCAGATTTCCTGTACTGATGCCCATTTTGCCTGCCTTGCCAATGCAACTATTTGCGGCATTTTTGGTGCAAGCGCACGCGTCAAAACAGTCCTGTGAGTGCTTGGCAAGGGCCCAACTTTGCCCAAGAATTCCCTCTTAAGCGAGCGCCTGGCGCGCTGCCTTCCCCGTCCGCTAGGCTTTTCCGCAGGCATTCTTTCACAAGCTGTTGAATTGAACTGCTTATTTTACTGTTACATAAAACTTTTTTTTCCTTCTGTCCGCGCCTTTTCTTCTATTACTATTTCTTTGATCAGGGCTTGCGTAACCGCGGCGTTGATAGCCATATTCTGCGGGTTCTGCAGGTTCGCTGCCAGACATTCCATGGTCTCCTCCTGGTCTAATTAGAACCTCTCTTGTTTGCATTACTCTTCTGTCCGCGCCACTTCTTCTTTCCTTCCCGCTGCGTCTATCGGGAAGAACTTTAATTTTTTGTCTTCTTAGTCTTCTTGGCATTATTAAACCTCCAAAAATTATGATTGTATTGGTGTTGAAGTTGTTTATATTTTTTCCTGCCCCCCCCCCAAGCCCGTTATGTATAAAATATAGCCTTTTTTTCTATTTTTTAGTTGCAGGTTTATGGTTTTTTTTATTGTTTAATCTTTTAAAATATTTTTGCCTTTCTTTTTTTTCTTTCGCGCGAGATTTCTTTCATGTTTTTTGCATTGTTCCAGTACGCCTTTAAAATCCAGATTGGCTTTCCCGCCCTGAGCGCATTTACAAAAATCAGTCCAAGCCCCGGAACATGCCTCAGGATTTCAGGCAGAGTCAGATTGTAAAGCATTGCCTTCAGCCTGTTAGTGTTCATTAAAATGAACTGCTTTTCCCTTCCTGTCTGCATTGTAGTGTCATGGCTTCCATAATGAATGATAATGCTTGAATCAGTTTCAATAATTTTGAAGCCTGCATTGCGCGCGCGATAGCACCAATCTGTTTCCTCCCCGTAAATCGGGGAAAAATGTTCCGCGTCAAGCACTCCGATTTTTTCAACTGCCTGCCTGCGCATTAACATTGCGCCTCCGCACACAGTCATTCTCTCCCTGTCAGGAAGAATCTTGTAGTTGTGCGCTTCCCACATTGGAAAATCAATTATTTTTGCCCCGATTGCAGCTGCATTCGGATATTTTTCCGCTGCATTTAACAAATTTTCAAGCCAGTTTTCAGTAACCTCAGTATCATTGTTGAGCATGAAAAAAAATTCTCCATCCGCAATTTCAAATCCCTGGTTATTTCCCTTGCTGAAACCTAAATTTTCAGGATTTAAAATCAGTTTCTGCAGGAAACCATTTTTTTTCATTTCCTGCAGCATCTGAACGCTTCCGTCTTTGCTGCCGTTGTCAATTACAATTACTTCAAAAAGCTTTGAAGGAGAAAAGCGCTTTATTGACTCTAAGCACTTGCGGATAAACTCTTTGCCGTTCCAGTTTAGTACAATGATTGAAACAAAGCGCTTTTTCAATTTTCTCACTATAATTGTGTTTGCCTGCATAAGAATAAGAACCTAATTTTTCCATTCTTTATAAGGTGTGAATTTGAAGATAACATTGCTGAATGCTTTTTCGGAATCAAAGCGCCTCTATAACAAGGACGTAATGGGCGGCTATGGTGAAAGCATCAGTATTGGAAACTCTCTGCGCGCAAAAATTTTGGAACATTTGAAAAGCAGCAGAGTGCGCCTGCCTCTTCTCTCTTTCGGGTATCTTGCCGCGATTTTTGAGGAAAAAGGGTTTGAAGTCGAATTTGCCACAAACAAAATTCCAGAAGATTCAGACCTTGTAATAATCCAGTCCTCTATTGTGGATTACAAAACTGAAACTTCTTTTGCGGAAAAAATAAAATCAGAAACAAATGCGCGCGTCGGTTTCATAGGCGCATTTGCGGGAGCAATGCCGAAAATTTTTCTGGAAAAATCGGATTTTGTTGTTTCCGGAGAGCCCGAAGAATTTGCTCTTTCTTTGAAGGAAAATTCAAAGCCGCGCGGGCTGATTAAAAGCAGCCCAATAAAAAATCTTGACACTCTGCCTTTTCCCGCATGGAAATTTTTTCCTACAAAGGAATTTTCATATTATCCTGTTATAAAAAACAAGCCTTTCCTTCCAATGCTTTCAAGCAGAGGCTGCAGTTTCCAGTGCAATTACTGCCCCTACAGGGCTTTTTACGGAAACTCGCGCATGAGAAGCGTTGAAAATACGCTTGAGGAAATAAAGCGCAATGTTTCAGAATTTGGAATGAAGGGAATGCTTTTCCGTGATCCCTTGTTTACAGTGGACAAAAAGCGCTCTGCGGGAATTGCAGAGGGAATAATAAAAAACAATCTTGATTTTGAATGGGCATGCGAAACAAGAATTGACTGCCTGGACAAGGAACTGCTTGAAAAGCTTTATTCCGCGGGGTTGCGTTCTATAAATGTGGGCATTGAATCTTCAGATCCAAAAATTCTTGCAAGCGCCTCTCGAAAGCCTGTTGAAATAAGGCACCAGGAAGAAATTCTTTCCCATTGTGAAAAGCTCGGAATAAAGGTTTCCGCGTTTTACATTCTAGGCCTGCCCGACGATACTCTCGAAAGCGTGAACAATACGATTGAATACGCAAAAAAAATCAATTCCCACATTGCCCAGTTTTTCATCTGCACTCCTTTTCCGGGAACTGAATTTTTCGAGCAGACAAAAAGCAGGATTTTTGAAAAGGATTTTGAAAAATTCGATTCCTTCACTCCTGTTTTCACGCACAAGAATCTTTCAACCGAACAGCTTTTGCATCTGAAGGAAAAGGCGTTTCAGGAGTATTATTTCCGCCCTAGCTATATTGCAAAGTTTTTCCTGCGCAATTTTTTCTGGAGATAATTTTTATGAAGATTCTGCTTGTAAAACTGAACCAGGAAGCCGATGAAATAATTCCTCCTATCGGGCTTGGATATCTTGCGAATGCAGTGAGAAAAAATCACAGTGTGCGTGTTCTCGACTGCCTCAAGGAAAAGATTTCCCTTGCAAAACTGCTCGATTTTCTGCAGGAAAAAAAGCCCGGCCTTGTAGGAATTCTTTTTTTTACAATGAACTATTACCAGGTGAAGGAGACAGCGTTTGCAATAAGAAAAAGATTCCCCTCAATGAAAATAATAGTGGGAGGCCCGCATCCTTCCGCGCTTCCGAAAGAAACCCTGAAAGAGATTCCTGAAATTGATTTTGCCTTTGCGGGAGAGGCTGAAATAGGCTTTCCAATGCTTGCCGATGCCCTTGAAAAAAAAAATCCGAGTTCAAGCTCTCTTGAAAAAATTCCCTCGCTTGTATGGAGAAAAAAAAATGGAGTGATTGTCAATCCCAACAAGGTAGTTGAAAATCTTGACGAGCTCGGCTTTCCCGCATGGGATTTGTTAAAGCCGGAAACATATCCGATGGCTCCGCATGGAAGCTTTTTCCGGCAGTTTCCAGTTGCGCCAATAATTATTACAAGGGGCTGCCCTTACGGCTGCACTTTCTGCGGGGGGCATCTTGTTTCAGGCAAAAGAATCCGCTCGCGCTCACTTGAAAGCGTAATGCAGGAAATCAGGCTTCTTGTGAAGGAGCACGGCATAAGGGAGATTCACATCGAGGATGACAATTTTACTTTCAAAAGAAAATTCGTAGAGGATTTCTGCAATGCGCTGCTAAAGGAAAAACTGGGGATTACCTGGGCATGCCCGAACGGAATGCGCCTCGACACTCTTGACAGGGAACTGATTTTTTTAATGAAAAAATCAGGCCTGCACACTGTTTCAGTTGGAATCGAATCCGGAAGCGAGAGAATTCTGAAGCTTGTGAAAAAAAGCCTGAACAAAAAGCAGATACGCGAAAAAGTGGAACTGATTGATTCCGCCGGGCTGAATGTAATAGGTTTTTTCATGCTTGGTTTTCCCACTGAAACAAGGAAGGAGATTGAGGAAACAATTGATTTTGCCTGTTCTCTTCCTTTGAAAAGAATTGCTTTTTCCTGCATGCAGCCTTTTCCCGGAACAGAGGTTTACAATTCCCTGCTTGAAAGCGGGGAGATTGAAAAAGTAAACTGGGAAACATGCTTTCTGTTCAAGGCAACGTATTCCCCCAAAGGGCTTTCAATAGAGGAACTCCAGAAGCTGAGAAAGCAGGGCCTGAGAAAATTTTATTTCCGCCCAAAAATAATTTTTTCAATGCTCGGTGAGATAAACAGCCCGAAACAGGTTTTTTTCGTTGCAAAAAGGGCAGTGCACTGGCTTTTCCGCACATGAAAAAAAAATTCAGTCCGAAAACCTGTATTTCAAAAGTGTTTTCAATGCGATAATCCCGTCTGAAATTTTTATTTTTTTTCCCTCTTCAAATGTCCTTGCATTGTAGGTTATGGGAACTTCAAGTATTTTATATTTTCTTTTCAGTATTTTTGCAGTTATTTCAGGCTCGAAATCGAATTTGTTGGAACTGATTTTCATTCCCTCAATTACGCTTCTCCTGAATGCCTTGTAGCATGTCTCCATGTCGGAAATATTGTGGAAGAAAAGCACTGCAGTGGCAAAAGACAGCAGCTTGTTGCCGAAATAATGGCTCCATATCTGCCTGCCGATTATTTTTCCTTTGAACCTCGAGCCGAAAACAACGTCGGCTTTTCCATCCAGAATGGGCGCTATTACCTTTGGAATTTCTTCGGGGTTGTATTCAAGGTCTGCGTCCTGCACAATAATAATCGTGCCCTTTGCCTTTTCAAGCCCGATTTTTACAGCTGAGCCCTTTCCCGAGTTTTTTTTGCCGAAAACAGAAACATTCCTGTTTTTTTTTGCGAATTCCCTTGCTTTTTCAAGGCTGCTGTCAGTGCTGCCATCATCAACTATAATTATTTCTGTTTCAACTGAAAACTTTATTTTCCTGATTTTTTCAAGCAGCAGGCTTATTGTTTTTTCCTCGTTGAAGAGAGGAATTATTATTGATAATTTTTCCATAAAAAACACTTTTTTTTATTTTTTCAACAGCCCTGTTTCTGAAATCGGGATTATTTCTACTTCTATGGATGGATATGATTTTATTTTCATTACAAATGTTTTGCTTTCGTCTTCCATGTATTTTGAAAAATCTTCCTTTATGCTCGCAAGCTTCCTGTCGCCGAAAAACTCAGTGAAAAACATTCCCGTGTAAGGGGTTTCCTTGAATGCAGGAGAGAGCGATGAAACGTTTTCATCAACGATTATAAGCGCGCCTTCCGGTGTTTCAGAATAGATTTTTTTGAAAACCGCAAAGTCATGGTCCTGCTTCTGCTTGTGCTCGAACATTGCAAAAGCGCTCGCGGCGAGCAGAACTACAAAAACAACTGCAACTATTTTTTTCATGTGCTTCTCCAAAGAAAATCTTTTCAGGAGCCCATTGAGGCATTCGGAATATGCGATTAGCATCAGCGGAATTATCGGGACAAACTTGTCAATGCCTATTGCAAGGTCCTCTATCCTGAATCTGGGATAGAAAAAGAAATAACTGCTCCAGAACAGGAGGAAAAAAACGCTTGCCATTATTGCGGGATTGCGCAGCCTGTTTTTTGCGAAAAAAACAGAGAAAAGCATGAGCGGGAAAACAACTGACAGCAGCAGGGCATAATATCCCGCCTTGAGCCAGAAATCCTGGAATGAAAACTGCGCGACTCCGAGAATCGAGTATGCTGTTGCAAGCGGGCCTCCGTACAAAAAATTATTGTAAATCATTGCAAGAACTGCGCTTGGAACAGCCCCGAGCAGAAAAACCAGCGCGTTTTTCGGCTTTTTTTCAAGCAGAAAAGCAATGAAGAAGGCAGGCACGACAAGAAGATTTGTATATCTTGCGAGAACTGACAGCCCCAAAAAAAGTCCCGACAGGAAGGGGCTTTTTTTTTCCGCTCCAAGGAAAAAATATGCCGCAAGCAGAATGCATGTTGCGGACAAAAGCTCTGCCTCAAGTGTTGTTGAGAGCAGCGCCATTGATGGAAAAAACAGGTACAGAAGGCTGAATACAACGGGCAGGCCGAGCTTTTTCAGTATTTTGTAAAAAATAAGCAGATTCAAAAGATGCAGAAGCAATCCCGAAAGAAAGCTGAACTGCCAGCCCGCAAGCGCAAAAGGCATTATTGCAATAGACTGCAGCGGAGGATACATGCTTACATAATCTGTTCCGTTGAAAACATATCCGTAGGAATAAAGCGGATTGCCTATTTTCATTTTTCCCGCAGGTAGAAGGTATGCGTTCCGCAGATACGTCTGTTCATCTGTATAATGGTAAAAATTCGGATACAATAAAAAGAAAACAAGCGCAAACGCAATTGCCCCAAGAATTACGATTCTTTTGTCGTTTGAAATCCCGTTCATCCGCTCTTCTCCAGAAATTTTTTTATTTCATCCACAAGGCCCTGCCTGTTAGAGGCAATCTTCGGCGAAAATTTTTTTGTTTCAAGAATCCTTTTTCCGAGCTCTTTTGTTTCGAGCGCTGCGAGCGCCTTTCCCTGCCCTGCGAGCGCCTCTGCAAGGTCGAGCTGGTGGTCGTTTGTGTGCTCGCCGAATTTTTTCAGCCTCGGCACAATTACCAGCTTTTTGTTTTTCCGCAGTGCGCTTATTATTGTGCCCGCGCCCCCGTGCGAAACAACCACATCGGCCCACGAGATTTTTTCCTCGAACTCTTTTTCCGCCAGAAACTTTTTGAAAGCGCAGTTCTTCGGCGCGTAATCGGAATTGCCCGTCTGCGCAAATGCTTCCGCGCTTATTTTTTTGCTTTCAAGAAGCGAATCAATTTCCATCAGAAGCCTGTTGAACTGCTGTGAATGGGTTCCCACGCTTACAAAGATTTTCATCAGAACACGCTTCCCGCAAATTTTGCCTTTGGAAAAAATTTAAGGTTTTCCTTCCACTGCACGAGAAACAAATCCGAAATTTTGTACATTATCCTGCCTGAAACGCTCGGCTCCTTTATCCTGCAGAAGCTTTCAATGAAAACAATTTTTTTGCCGAAAAGCTTTGCAATCATGCAGAAAGGAATTGCGGTGTCAGCGCCCGTGCTTATTACAATATCCGGCTTTTCGCGCAGGAAAATTTTCATGCTTTGGAAAAAATTTTTTGCAAGTTTCAAAGGGTCCCTGCGCGGGCATTCCGCGAAAAAAACATTTTCTTTTTTTGCGAGTTCTATTGCGTTTCCCCTGTAATCCGAAACAAAGAAATGCGTTTTTCCCTTCCAGGCCTCTTCAAGCTGCAGAAGCTCTGTCAAATGGCCTCCCGCAGAGCATGCGAGGCAGATTTTCATCCAACACACCCTAAAATTTGTTTCTGAAAAATGTTGACGGAAATTTTCATGCCTAAAAGCCCTAATAGTTTATCTGCAGGAAAAATATTGCAAAGACAACAATGCTTACGATTATCTGCAGTGCGAGAATCCTAATAACCACCTGTTTCTCGGTGAAGCTTCCGAGATTCATTATCACATGCGTCAAAGAGCCGCTTTTTTTAAAAGGCGCCTTTAACGTGCTGTTTTTCTGCGGGATTCCGAAGCTTTCAACCTGCATTTTATAGCGCATTTTCAAAAGCAATTCGACAAAATACATTGCCATAAGCAGAACGCCGATTTTTTCCATGTTTCCAAGGATTACTATTGTCGCTATTCCCGCGCCGATCATAAGTGTCAGGCTGTCGCCGCCGAAAACCTTTGCAGGAAACCAGTTAAACCGCAGAAAAGCAATCAATGAGCCGAGCATTGCAGCTGCAATTAAAACAGACTCTATTTGGGAATACAAAAAAGAAATTACCATCAAAGTAAAAGTTATTATTATTCCCAAGCCTGCTTCAAGTCCGTTAAGGCCAGCAAGCATGTTTGTTGCATTGCTTGCCCCTGTAACTCCAACAGGGACAATGAAAAGCGAGTAAATCACTCCGAAGGAAACAAATCCAAAGAAGGGCAGCAGGTATTCTCCCGGAACTAATCCGAAAAACGGAATTTTTATTGCGGGATTCCCGATTTTTATTGCCATGAGCGGCAGTGCAGCAATTACGGGAATCAATGCATGCTGCCACTGCCTTATCCCGTCTTTCCATCCGATTAAATCATCAATCACTCCCAAAAAAGAAATCAGCATTATTGTCGCAAAGCCTGCAAGCAGGTATGTAAGGTTCAATTGGAACCAGTGCAGATAAGTTGAAAAAAAAATTGCAAGCATTATTGCAAAGGAAAAGCCGAGCCAGACAGGAATTCCCCCAAGCTCAGCAACCCTGGGCTTTTCAGGCTTGTTCAAATCCTTTCCTGTCATGCCTCTTTTTTTCATTCTCTGAATCCAGAGCGGCAGCACGAGGTTTGCAATAAAAAAAGCTGCTATCAGAACCAAAAAAATTCCAAGCGCGAACAGCACGGACTAGCCTCCAAAAAAGGACTTTTCAAAAATGCATTATGCTTTCTGCAATTCTTCCCGGATTGCTTCCTTGTTTATTTTGAAAATTTTTATTCCCTGCCCCGAATAGGACTGTTCAAAAAACTTCATTGCCTCTGCTTCGTTGAACCAAAGCCTTGCGGGAATGCTATTGTTTGTCGCTTCATTCATGACATAAAAAATATATGCGCTGCTGTCCCTGTACAGGAACAACGGGACTCTTTCCTGGTACAACTGGTTCGGCGTGCTCTGCCAGGTGCTTGGAATAGACTGCCATGTGCCTGCGGGAAAATTGTTTCCGCCGCAGGAAACAGTGCCGTCGGCTGAAACAGAACAGGGCTGTGCATACGAGGGCCCCATTCTGTAGGGCAGAATCCTCGGGTCTTCTGTATTTATCGTGTCAAAGGCGTATTCAGCCATTGAAACAGCGCTGCCGAAATCAGTTGCATCCAAAACAACATAATCGGATTTGTATCCTGCAACAAGTTCAAGCGCAGTGTTTAAATCAGGCGTAATTGCAAAAATCGCAAAATCCCTGTCTGATTCCTTTGACATGTTCCTGTTGTCGTTCAAAACAGCTCGTTCTCCCATAAAAGTAATCCAGTGTCCCTGGTTCCACCAGTTGAACATTTTTGCGTCAGCAGGTGTTGAAGTGCGCATCCATTCCAAGGCTGGCTTCCAGTCCGGCATTGAGTATTCTATATTCGGAATGTTTGTTTTTGTGAAAGTTATTCCCGCTGCAAGCCCGGTCAGCAGAATGAAAGCAAAGCACGCAAAAACAATCTTTGTTTCAAGCTTTGAGAGTTTTTTAATGTAAAAAAACAGTTCTTCGGCAACAATTCCTGCAGCTGGCGCAATGGACAGCCCGAAAACAAAGGTAAATTTCAGCTTGTACCATGCCATTACAAGCGTAACCAGAATCCATACAAACAGCAGCAGTGAAAAATAATCCTTTTTTTCGCGCCAAATTCTTAAAGGCAGGAGAATAAGCGCAAGCACTGGCAGTATTATCAGTGCATTGTACTTGCCGGCAAAAAACTGGTGCCCTGTGTTTTCTTCGCCCACGCTCGCGCCGAGCACTCCGGAAACCTCAAAAATCCTGTCCTTTGTCACGAAAAGCATTGCAGTCATGAGAAGAACCCCGAACAGTATCATCACCAAAAAAAGCGAGGAGAACTTTGCATAGCGCTCTGTTTTTTCCGCATTGCCCTTTGAGGAAAAAACCAGGTAAAAAAAGGCGAAAAGAACAGCGACAGCCCCTATTATCAAAGGCCACAACAGCACGCCCAGAGCCTGGTCTGCATAGCTGAAAGAACGCATAATCCAGTCCATTCCGAGCGGCAATCCGATCAAATAGAAAATAACCATTATTGCGGCAAAAGCGCCGGCAAAAACAATTGTTTCTTTTTTTGTTTTAATCCAGCCAATGCGCAGCAATGCCAAAACAAAGAAAGGGATTATTATAATGGGAATCAAAAGGAACATTCCCCAGCTCCAGATCATTGTCCCGAAAAAAATTCCCGACAGCAGTACATTCAAAGCCATTTTTTTGTCAAAAGAGCTGCTTTTCATTGCGCGCACAAAAAAAATCAGGCCCAGGACAAACCACAAAAAGCCAAGGCAGTCGTCCTCAAAAAATCCCGACATTGTCCTGTAAACAAATGCCGGGGAAACTGCGGCAATGAATGCCATTGCATAGCCAGCTTTTTTGCTGTAAATCTCTTTTCCCAAAAAAAACATTGCGCCTGAAATCAGTGCGCCGTAAAAAGCCGGCAGGAATTTTACAAGCAAAATTACATTCGCCTTGCTGTAAGCAGCGCCCAAAAAAAGAATCTTGTAAATAAAAGCGCTCAAATACCAGAAAACATAAGTAACCGGCATTCCGACCTGCGTGAAATAATATGCAAGCGGGTCAACTGCAGGCACGCTTCCCGTCTGCAGGACATATCCTATTATGCGCGCGTGCAGGTATGAATCAAACTCGAAAAACAATTCGTAGCGCATGAGGTGCGCCCTTATTGCAAACGCAAGCAGTGTAACCAGAAAAACAATCAGCCACTGCCTTTTGTCAAACTTTGCAAAAAAACTTTGCACGCTTGGAAGGTTCATACCAAAGAATAGTAAAACAATAATTTTAAAATAGAAGCATTAATACTCTTTTGATTAGTACAAAAATATTATTTTCATGGCATTGCCGAAAACAGGGAGTGTTTTTTTGATAATAAAAATTTTTTGGCAATTCGGCTGCTCAAAATGCCCGAAAGCCAAGTTTCTCGGCAGGCAGCTTGAACAAAAAGGCTACAAAGTGGAATACATCAACGCTTCCGAGCATCCGGAAGAAGCCGCAAAATTCATGCTGATGGCAACACCTGCAATAGTTATTTTTGAAAACAACAAGGCAAAAAAAACCTGGTCAGGGGTTTCTCCGAGCCTTGAAGAAATAGAAAAAAGCCTTTAAAAATTCCAAAATGAAGAACATGAACGCAGCGCTATTGAAGCAGTACAATGCAAAAAAATTCACGATAAAGCAGAGGCTGTTCGAATTCAAGGAAAAATGGCATAAAAGCGATGAAGAGGTTTTTGCGGAACTCGCCTTCTGCCTCTGCACTCCCCAGAGCAAGGCAAAATCCTGCGATTCTGCAGTTTCCCTTCTTGTAAAAAACAGAATGCTCTTCAGCGGAAGCGCAAATGAAATCTCAAAAATCCTTGCAAAAAAAGTCCGTTTCCACAACAACAAGGCGCGTTACATTTCCGAAGCTCGGAAAAAACTGCTTCCCGGCCTGAAGGAAAAGCTGCTTGCGCAGGATGTTTATTTTGACATTCCAAAGGCGCGCTCCTGGCTTGTAAAAAACATCAAGGGGCTTGGCCTTAAAGAGGCGTCGCATTTTTTGCGCAACATAGGCTTTTTTGAGGAAATTGCAATTCTTGACAGGCATATACTGAAAAACCTGAAAAAATACCGTGCAATAAAAAGCGTTCCAAAAAATCTTTCAAGCAAAAAATATTTTGAAATCGAGAATCAGATGAAAAAATTTTCCGAAAAAATAAAAATTCCAATGCACGAGCTTGATTTGTTGTTCTGGTCTGAGGAAACAGGCGAAATTTTCCGCTAGGGCTGCCTTGCAAGCTCTTCCTTGAGCTTTTCTATTGCGGGAACAGCGTTCGGGTTTTTTTTGTTCAGCAGTGCAAGGAAATAGGAAGCCATTGAAAACAGGAAAACTCCGTAAAAATTTTCTTCTATTTCATTCCCTCCCTGCAGGATTATTTCCTGCTGGGGAATATTCTTGAAAGTTTTTTTTACGAATTCAAAGCGCTTTTTCATCTGCACTGATTCGTTTTTGCCGCGCAGAAAAACAAGGCAGGAATTTTTCGGCCAGAATTCCGAGTTTATTTCATTGTGGTTCATTTCCGGAAACTCGTGATGCATTGCAAGGACTTTTGCGTTTTCATTGAGCTCGCACCTGAACCTGTATGCTATTGCCTCAAGCCTGCTTTCCGCATAAATAACAGGGAATTTTCCCTCAAGCTTTAGCGCGATTTTCTGCGCCTCTGCCTGAATTTTTGATTTCTGCTTTTCCAGGAAATCAGCGCAGTTCTTCAGTTCTGTTTCCTTGTTTTTTATGAAATTCCTCTTGCTCAGCATGAAAAGAATGGGAACAATCAGAAATGCCTGCGCCATTCGTGGCTGGGGAGCCTTTGGAACTGTAATTTTTTTTTCAACGAGCTGGGAAATTTTTCCGCCGCTTGTTATTGCAACAAGGACAGCGCTTTTTTTCTTTGCCTCTTCCGCGCATGCAATTGTTTCTTCAGTGTTTCCCGAATAGCTTACTGCCACTACAAGAGTTTTTTCGTCCACGAATTCAGGCAGTGAATAATCGGAAACAAGTTCTATCGGAACCTTTATTTCTTTTTCAACAAGTTTTTTTACTATCCTTCCACCTATTCCGCTTCCGCCCATTCCGCAGAAAACAATTTTCTGGATTTCCGCCCTTATTTCTATTGGAAAAGAATCCGCAATCCGCACTATCTGCCTTATCTGATCCGGAAAAAACCAGATAAAATCGAATACTCTCTGCCTGTCAAAGCTTTTCTGCAATTCCTGCCATTTCAATCAGAACACCTATGAAAAATAACCTGCTTCAAAATAAAAGGCTTTGGTTCAAAACTTATTCTTCCTCTTCAATCCCCATTTCATTTGCAAGCTTTGCATTGAGCAGTTTAAGCGTGCGCAGGATGTTTTCCGGAACTGGGCTTATTGTAATGGGTTCTGCATTCACAAAAAACTTTTTCCCCTGTTCGTTGATGAAAGAAATAATTTTTACAATTCTACTTCCGCCCGACAAAATAGTGCTCGGGCTGGCAGTGACTGGCACACTAATCTGCGCTCCCTGCACTGTAAAATCTTCTACTGTCGCCTCGCATTCTTCTTCGGGCGGTATTGGGGGAAGCGGTTCAGGCTCAGTGCATGTCCGGATTTCTATCTTTTTCATATCCTGATCATAGGGATAACCTTCAGGCACTATCCAGAACGCTTCAACAGCTTCTGAAATATTTTCAGACTTGATTAAAATGTTTCCCATCTGCGCCCTGAAAACAGGCTCTGCAGGCGCTGTAGTCGGAGTTTGTGCGCTGCTTTTGTAAGTAAGCGTTGTTGTTCCGCTTGCTTTCAAAGCAGTGCGTTCTATTGAGAATACTTCTGCTGTGAGTTCCGCAGTTGCGTCTTCGGTTGTAAGAAAACTGTATTTCATTAAAGTTCCGTTCCAAAAAGCAGTGTCTTGGCTGTCGATTATTTCCTTTTCCGCAGTATTTTCCTTTTCAAGCTTGAAGCAGTGCTCCTGCACGCTCGGAGGTATTTGGTTTTTTGGGGCTACTTCCCTGTTATTCCACTGGAAAATAATCTGCCTGTTTAATTTTATTACGGGATAAAAAAAAGTGTCTTTCCACCAGTTTGTTCCGAGGCTTTTCCAGGAATAGCAGAAATATAGCGGAAAATCCTTTTCCGAATAATAATTTCCGAGTTCGTTGCCGCCTGCTATTAAAATCCGTGTCTGCAGCTCCGAAACTTCGGGAGCAGAAGTGCCGTTGCCCAGATCAACCGTGGTTGTTACCTGTGCCTGTGCAAAAACAGCGGCGCAGAGCAGGGCTGCAGCGAGCGGGATTAACAAATTTTTTTTCTGCATTTTTTTTCACTTTCAGGTTTCTTTTAGTGCAACAACCAGGGGTTTTTCCTTTAAAGTTTCCAGGTCATTCTGGTTCAGGGTTATCCGCGTTGTTATGCCTTCTCCCGTAAAACCATTGATCTTTGAGGATATAATTATTTGCCTGGTTTGGCCTGCAGGGACTATTCCCACATTCGGAATCTTCAGGATACTGCCCTGGATTATGGGAACTGTTTTTTTTCCATCAACAGTAACCTGCATGTTTTCAATCATTGCCTGCAGAGCTGTTTTTCCCGGATTTTTTTCCTGTATCTTCTGCGCAAGCGCGGAATCAAAGTTTATTGCCACAAACAAGTCCTTCTGCGTAGGCGTTGCTGCAGTCGCAGTTCCGCCTACTCCGAATATTTTTTCTGTTTCCCCCAAAGTAGTGTTTTTTGCCCATATCATTCCCACTATGATGACTTCTTCCGCAGTGTCTTTCTTCTCTTTCAGATACAAATTGTAAATGCTTGCAAAACCGCTCCAGTTGTTCTCTGTTTTTTTCTGCACATATTTTGTGCTTTCAGAACTTTCAACAATTACACAATCAGATTTTTTCAAGTTTCTGGGATCGTCGCCTTTTTCGGAATCGTGCCATTCCGGCTGCCCCTGGAAAAGTACAATGTAGTCCCCGCCAAGTGAAGCAGGCCCGATTGTTATTCTTTCATAATTGTCGCCGTACTGCCATTTTTCAAGCGCGCTCCAGTCATAACAGATTTTTATCGGAAAATCGCTTTCTGAAATCTGCTGCGTTATTTCAATGCCTGTTTTTGAAAAAACACTCATTTTGAGTTCAAAAGGCCTGTACAAATTTTTTGTTTTTTCAATTACTGCATTGCCCTGCGCGTCAAAAACCGCAAACTTAAACTGCATTGCCATTGCATCCGGATTGATTGAATATGTTTTAAGGATTCCTTTCCTGTCTGAAAATCCTGTTTCCGCAATAGAACTGTTCTGAGTCTGGATTTCAGAGCTGTTCTGCATTGGAATCGAAGAAACATCGCCGCCCTTGTGCCCGCCTGCTCCGCCCAACGCAGGATTCTGGGTGTCGGCAACAAAAATTTCCTGCCACTCCCCGTTATCATTTCTCACAAGGATTTTTTCGTAGTATCCCGACTGCCATTTGAAATCATCGGGAACAGAATAAGAAACCCTTATGGGAAAATCCTCTGCGCTTGGAATTTTTTCAAGCGTCATTGTCTGTGCGCCGTCGATTGTTATCTGGGCTTCGCTGAAAAATGGAGTGTCTGATGAAGTTATTGCAAAGCTTGGTTTTTGCCCTGCGCATCCAGCAAGAATGAACAGTGCAAAAATAATTCCGCAGAACAAAAGTTTTTTCATTTTCATTGTGAAACCTCTTCCGCAGTGAACTGCCCGCTTGAAATTTCGTAATCCGGAATCCTTATTTCAAATGAATATTGTTTTCCCTTTTCAATATTCGGAATCCTTAAAATCCATCCTTCAAGCGCAATTCCCTGCGCTGTTTTGAAGCTTCCCTGTTTTACCTGGATTTCTGCCTGTGCAGCAAGCTGTTTTTTTTCCGCATCGTTATATTCGAATACAAAAAAGTTTTCCCTGATTGCAGTTATTTTTTCCTGTTCTGTTGTTCCAACTCCAGTGCCTATCATTGAAAGCTGGTTTTTTGAAAACCCAAGCTCGTAGAATCCTTTCTGGCCTGTAATTCCGAATCCGTATCCCGAAAGAAACCCTGTAAAATACAGCCCTATGGCTGCAAGAACAATTACAATAACCGTTGCTGCCGCAATTGTTTTCTTTGCCATTGCCAATCAGGATAAAAGTAGTCTCTGGCAATTAATAATACTTGCGCTGGTGAAAGAAAAGAAGAAGGAAAAAAAAGAAATAAGCAAAAAATGATTAGCAGCGCCCGGCGGGCTGCAAGAGAAATCTCACTGCCGCACCAATTCCCTGCAGGTCTTAACTTCTGGGTTCGAATGAGTCCAGGTGTTTCCCCTGCGGTATGGCCGCTAATCAGTAATACTTGGATTTGCAGGGTTTTAAAAAGCTTATGCTGGGGTGCAGGTGCACTTTTTTGGAGTCCAGGTGCACTTCAAACCAAGCCCGTAACCTTGGCTGTTTTGCGTGCTCAGGGTAGCGCAAACCATTTTTTGCTTTGTGCTGAAATCTAAGGCAGTCAGATAAGTTAGAATCAGCTGCTTGAACTGCGTTAATTCCTGCTGCAGTGAATAAACAGTTGTTTGCACGAGCCCGAAACTGTCTGAAAGTGAATTTATTGACTGCTGCATTGTTGCCTGCCCTGCCTGCAAATCAGAAACAGTGCTTGACAAAGAATTAATCATATTTTGCTGTTCTGAATTTTGTGCAACCAAAGAATCGATTGAAGCCTGTTGTGTGGAATTCTGCTGAATCAAATCCTGCCCCTGCTGTTCCAAAGCGCTGACTCTTTCCTCCAAAGTTGCTGGGCAAGGCGCACAATCTTGCCGGCAAGTATCGCAATTTTCTCCAGCCTCGCAAACAGAATTGCCGCAGGTATATTGGGTGAACCCGTATGTCACATCATCAAAATATGTAATGGCAGAACTATCATTGAATGGTGCTCCCAAGTAAACCAGGCTTCCAGGATTCACGTTGCCTGTAAGCACACCAGTTTTTTCTTCCAAAAGATTTTCGCTTGCATCATATAAATAATAGTCAACAGTAGGCGAGTTTTTTGCATGCACTATTTTGTATTTATACCAAGTGTTTGGCAAAGGAATAGTTGTAAAAAGAACACCGTACGGACCGCCGTTGCCAGAGGCATAAAATCTACTTGATACTATCTTCATTGACCAAATATAATTGTTTACAGCATCCATTGCAGAGTAAAACATATTATTTGTTGAGCCTTGATTAGTAGTTCTGACCCATGTTTGGTAAGTATCGCCATAGGCTTCTCCAACAATATTAGTCTGCATTATTGCCGGAGGTCCTGCTGACGTCATTATTGCGTAAGAACCGTTTTTGACTGTATCAGATTGCATTGAAACATTGCCTAATATCGTCCAAGTTGGATTATTTGAATAATCTCCGTCTTCAAATGTGTCAATTAGCGGGGCTGCTTGTGCGATTCCAAATGCGAATATGAAAAAAAAGAAAAAGGAAAATTTCAGAAAGTTATTTTTCCATTTCATTTGGAATTACTTGCTTATCTTGGGCTTGAAACATAATTTAAATGTTTGCAGGGGCGTTTATTCTTCTTCCTCTGCCCTGCTTTTTTTTGTGCTTTTGCCCGCCTTGTTTACTTTTCTCACAAGCTTTGATGCAACGTTAAGGCCTTTTTTCAGAAGCGATTCTTTTTTCGCGCCCGCAACAATCATTTTTCCGTTCTTGAACAACAACAGGGTTATTTTCGGCTCAGCAATCCTCAGAATTGCGCCCGGAAACTGTTCGGGCTCGTATTCCACATTGTCAAGCTTTAACGCTGTCTGGAACAAATCAAGAGTCTGGTTTAAATTTGCTGTTGCGACAAGATTCACAACCTGATACTTTACGCGCTTCTGGATCTTGACGCTTTTCTGGACTCCGTGAATAAGCTTTGAGGCTTTTCTTATTCCCTGAGAAATCTGTTTCTCGGAACTTGCCCCTGAACAAATTACTTTTCCATTTTTGAAAAGCAGCATTGAAACCTTCGGCTCTTTTAATTTCAAAATCGCGCCCGGAAACTGTTCAGGCTCGTATTCAATGTTAGGGATTGCAACAGCAAGATTGTACAAATCAAGAGTTGCATCCAAAGAAGAAGAAGCGACTAAATTTACTATCTGATACTTCATAAAGGCACCCCAAAAACCCGGCAATGCGGGTATTTAAACTATTTAAACTCCGAAGGGTTTAAAAAGCTTTAAAAAGGCATGCGAAGCGCTCGTAAAAGCATTTGCTTTTGCAAAAAGTCTTGTGAAAAGAAGCTTCGCAAAAGCTTTTTTGGAAAAAAGCTCCGGGAAGCCGAAAGCACGCTTTTGCTCGGGTATTTAAAGTTTTCTAATTAAATATTTTGTAATTATAAGGCTTAGAGGAGATTTTTATGGCGAATAAAAAGGCAAGGGGAAAAAGGGCAAAGACGCGCTCAAAGCTTACGCGCAGATACGGCTCTTTGACTATCAACAAAATCCTGCCTGATTTTGAAACAGGGCAGACAGTCCAGATAGTCATAGATTCCTCAGTGCATTCGGGAATTCCCTCGCACAGGTTTCAGGGATTAACCGGAAATATTTTCGGGAAACAGGGAAAGGTTTACAAGGTTGCGATAAAAAACGGCAACCAGCCCCTTGAGATTTTTGTGCATCCCGCGCATTTGAAGCCGATTAAAACAATTTTTTCAGAAAAAACTATTGAAAAGGTGGCTGCATGATTGGAGAAAAAATTCTGGCCCAGAAGCCAGTAGGGCTTAACCAGGTAAAGGATTTGCTCGAAGCTAGAAAGGGCGAAAAGGAGCTTTCCTATGAACAGGACATTTCCCTGAAGCACGCGAAAAAATTTGCAAAGCTTTCCGAAGACAAGGAAAAAAAGCTCCGCGAAGAGCTTGATACTCTGGGAATTTTTACCCAGGAAGAAACAGTGAAACTCATTGACTTATTGCCTGACAAAAAAGAACTCGTACAGCTCATTGTTCCAAGGCTCGAAAAAGACTCAGACAGGATACTGGAAATTCTTGGCAAGTATGCAAAAAAGAAATAAACTTTTTTTTTAAAGAGGTTGCTGCATGGCGGGCGAAGATTTTGCAATAGTTCTAGACTTTCTGCCAAAAGGAAGGCAGGCAAGCTTCAAGGCAGAGCCAGTAGCACAGGTAATAGGAACACAGTCCTTTACACTTCTTGAAGTTGTTCCCAAAGCGGGTGTTTCATTAAAAATCGGCGACAGGGTTTACGTTGGAAAAGAAACAAGGGAACAGATAGAATACATAAAGGACAGGATTTCCTACAAGGAATTGTCAAGCACTGCTGTTGCCGAGCTTGAAAAAACAATTGAAAAAATAGTCCTTGATGAAAAGCAGAAATACCTTGATTTTTTTAATAACTCAGGCCCGATTACAATCAAGAGGCACCAGCTCGAACTGCTTCCGGGGCTTGGAAAAAAGCACATGCTCGACATTCTTTCGGAAAGGCAGAAAAAGCCCTTTGAATCCCTTGAAGAGCTTGAACAGAGAATAAAGCTCATGCCCAACCCCGTAAAAACAATTGCAAAGCGCGTGATTGAAGAGCTTGAAAATTCAGATGAAAAGCATTTTTTGTTCTGCAGGCCGCCGGCACAGCCTCGCAGGGATTTCCAGCACGGATTCCAGCAGAGAAGGCAGTGGAACCCTTCACAGGAAAAAGGCTTTGAAGAATAAAAAAACGCGCCAAAAAAAGAAAAATTCCCCCTGAACATTGCTTTAAAAGGTTTTTTTTGCAACAAATAACATAATAATTGTTTTTTTGTAAAATTTTTTTTAATAAACGGGAGGAAATTTTCATGGCGGGTTTTGACATATTGTTCTGGGTTTTGGCCGGAATAGTCGGAATAGTAGTAATTGTGGCGCTCGCGCTGATTTTTTTGTACAACGCGTTTGTTTCACTGCAGAAGCGCGTTCAGAATGCCTGGGCGCAGATAGATGTGCAACTGAAGCGTAGGGCGGATTTGATTCCAAACCTGATTGAAACAGTGAAGGGATACGCGCGCTTTGAAAAAAGCGTTTTAACCCAGGTGACGCAGGCAAGGACAAGCATTCTCCAGGCAAAAAACCCGAGGGAGAGCGCAAAGGCAGACAACATGCTTTCTTCGGCACTGAAAACAATTTTTGCAGTGGCAGAAAACTATCCGCAGCTCAGGGCAAATGAAAATTTCCTGAAACTCCAGGAAGAATTCTCAACCACTGAAAACAAGATTGCATACGCAAGGCAGTTCTACAACGACACTGTAATGGAATACAACACTGCGATAGCGCAGTTTCCAGGCGTAATAGTAGCGGGAATGTTCGGTTTCTCGGCTCCAAAAGAATTCTTTGAAATAGAGGAAGCCGACAAAAAGCTGGTAAAAGCGGATTTTTCAGACATGAAATAAAAGCTGCGGATCCGCGCACTTTCTTTTTTTTATTTTTTCATTTTTATTTTCAATTACTGGAGAGTTGAAAAACAGGTGCTTTGAAAATGAGCTTTTACAATGAAATTGCCGCAAACCAGAGAATGACTCTTTTCCTGTTCGCAATCTTCTTTGCTTTGCTGTTTGTTCTCGGGTATGTTGTTTCCTTTATCCTTTCAGACTTTATTTTTGTCCCAATCTTCGGAATAATCGCAATAGTTTACATTCTCATTTCCTATTACAACAGCGACAAAATTGTTACTGCAATAAGCGGCGCAAAGCCCGCGGATGAAAAAAAATTCGAAAAGCTCCACAATATTGTGGAGGAAATGTCAATTGCTTCAGGAATGCCGAAGCCGCGCGTTTATGTCATTGACGACACTGCAATCAATGCCTTTGCAACTGGCAGGAATCCAAAGCATTCTGTAATCTGCGTTACTACAGGGGCGGTTTCAAGGCTTAGCCGCGAACAGTTAACTGGAGTTGTCGCGCATGAAATGTCGCACATTCGAAATTCTGACATAAAGGTAATGGCAATGGCGGCAATTCTTGTAGGATTGGCAGTCCTCATAAGCGACCTTCTGATAAGAATGTTTTTTTTCGGGGGGCTGCGCGGAAATTCAAACGACAGCAAGGGCGGAATAATAATTATTATCGCAATTGTTGTTGGAATTATTCTTGCAATTTTAACCCCGATTATTGCGCAGCTCATTAATTTTGCAATCAGCAGGAAGCGCGAATATCTCGCGGATGCAAGCGGAGCGCAATTAACAAGATATCCCGAAGGGCTTGCATCAGCGCTTGAAGCCATTTCAAAGGACAAGGAAATCCTTGAAGCAGCGAACAAGGCAACCGCGCATTTGTACATTGCAAACCCATTGAAAGGACAGAAGCTCTGGTTCATTGGGCTGTTTGACACGCATCCCGACATTAATAGTCGTATTAACCGGTTGAGAGCGATGTAATTAGTGGAAATGCACTGCCACAAATAATTTATTTTACAATTTATTTATTGATTCATGCCGACATTTACTTTGTTATCTTCCTGTTCAAAAAGGCCAAATAATTCTATTCAAGCCGTTGAAGCAGAGCTTATTCAATATCTCCAGATGCAAGCAAAGAAAGGGCATTTTCCTTCCAGGCGCGAGTTACAACAACAATTTCATTTACATTTTGACAAAAGCTACGGCGGGATAGCCGGGATTTATCAAAAAGCCGGCTTAGAATATAAATCGCATATTAATCAGGCCATCAAGTATGAAAAGGCACAATTGTTCACGGAATTCGCTTTGAGCTTTTTGCCAAGTCTCTCTCTTAAGCCGATTGAAGTTAGAGGAGTTCACGACCGCGGTGTTGACCTCGTTGCGCTTGATGAGAAAGGCAATCGCATAGGAATCGAATTGAAAGGATACTGCTGCTTTGAATCTGTAAAACAAAGAAACATTGAGCAATTATTGCGATTTGTCACATCGGAAAAACTGGCTGCTTGTTATCTATTTACTACAACGGACAGAATTGGATCTGTTGCTTTGCAAAAGAAGGTAAGAATTTATTGTTATTCTGAACTTTCTGAGTTAGCTAATGATATGCAAAGGCAATTGCTTCAAATAATTAGTTCAAAGTCTGTAAACCAAGATTCTGAAGATAAAAAGAAAAAGCGGGAAGAGATAATAGCGCATGCACAAGAATTGTCCAAACATGGGATTGAAGTAACCATTAAAAGATTAAATTGTGACTTGCATATTGCGTTTCGCAGTTATTTTTCGAATATTTTGGAATTCTATAAATTGTCTGGTTTGCCATTGCCGCGCTATTTGTGGGGCGGTCGCAGGGGAACTAGGCCAATGAATACTGATATTTTACATCAAATTTTGGAATATATTCTAGACAATGTGAAAATGGGGCGTTATCCTACGGGAGTAGAAATCGGAAAAAAATTTGGTGTTTCACACATTTGGAATATTATAAGCATGACTGAGTTATATGGCCTGCTTGATATTGCGCCTTATCAAAAAAGAAAAGAAAGGGATTGTGTTTCAAAACAATTGGTTCACTGTTCGCAGGAAAACGATTCCATTTCATAATCTGCTTTTTTTTCGTTTACCCTTATTTTATGCACTTTGAGCCGCGCTTTTTCTCCGAACACGAATTCATTGAGCATTTTCCAGTCCGAAGGAAAAACCTTTCCGTTCGGCTTTTTTATTTCCGAAATTTTGAACCATTTCAGCGGGCCTTCGTTGCTTTCAACGAAGTTTTTTTGCTTCGGCCTCAGCTCGCATACAAACATCAGGAAGTGCGCCTTTTTCCTGCCGTTTTCCCTGTGGAGAACTTCGGATGCAATTCCCCTTATGCCTACGAATTCCGCAGTGATTGCTGTTTCCTCCTTTAATTCGCGCAAAGCCGCATCTTCAATGTGCTCTCCCGGCTTTATTTTTCCGCCGGGCATTGTCCAGTAATCCTTGTAGGGGGCTTTGGCTCTTTTCAAAAGCAGTATTTCACTGTCGCGAAGCAATGCATTGAGCACAACAATTGTAATGTGCATTCAAACCCCGATTACAGGATACTACTAACTGTCTTATTGTATTTAAACTTTTCTGCACTTGTTTTTTTCATGCAGCCGCTTTTCCAGGAACTCAACCAGTTAATGGTGCAATACAGGTTCAGGCCGAGCAGAAAAATGGCGCAGTTGTTCATGATTGATTCGGAAACAATAAAAAAAATCCTTGCGCTTGCGGATTTGAAGCAGAAAGATGTTGCACTTGAAATCGGCGCAGGAACAGGCTTTCTGACAAGGGAAATTCAAAAGCACTGCAAAGTGATTGCAGTCGAGCTTGACGATATTTTGTTCATGCTTCTTGAAAAAGAGCTTCCCAAGGAAAACCTCGAGCTGGTTCACGGCGACTTTCTGAAATTGAATCTTCCGCGCTTTAACAAGGTTGTTTCTCTTCCGCCTTATACTATTGCTTCTCCAATAATGTACAGGCTTTTCGAACTCGGCTTTGAAAAGGCAGTGATTGTTTTTCAGGCAGAATTTGCAGAGCGCCTTGTTGCAGAACCGGGTTTTTTCGATTACAATGCTTTGAGTGTTCTTACCCAGTATTTCTGCGATGTAAAAATTGCGGGAAAGGTTTCTGCTTCGTGCTTTTTTCCCTCTCCGAAAAGCGAATCAGCAATTGTTGTCCTGCAGTGGAAAAAGCGCAGGGAAAAGGCGAAAAGCACTCTGGCTTTCCAGAAATTTGTAAAATCATTGTTCAGGTTCCAGAACAAAAACCTCTGCAATGCGCTTGAAAAATCCTTCCAGTTTTTTTCAAAGGATCTGGGAATAAGCAGGAAGGAATTCGACAAAAGAATGAAGAAGCTTTCCAAGGGAGATGTAAAGGTAAAGCTTATGGAGTGCGACGAATTCGTAAAAATATTCAATTATTTTTATAAAAAATAGTTTTTTTCCGCGCATCACGCGATTTTTTCTATTATTGTCTGACCGAATTCTATGGGCCTGCTTTCAAGCGCGAATTTTTTTGCAAGCCCAAGCTTCTGCTTGTTCTCAGAATGAATCTCGAACAGCACAGTCCCCTTCTTTATTTCCTGGCCTTTTTCAACGAACAATTCCAAGCCGGCAAGCTTGTGCACGGGTGCTCCCGCAGTCCTTGCAGTGTCAATAAGCTTTCTCACGTTAATGCCGCTTATTTTTCCGCTTTTTTCGGCTGTTATTTTTTCAGTGAATTTTGCCCGTGGGATTTTTTTGCTTTCAAGTATTTTTGCCCCTTGCGCCTTTATTATTTCCTGCATTTTTTTCAGCGCCTTTCCGCTCTGCAGGATTTCCCTTGCAACCTTAAAGCCTGTTCCTTTGGGAGTTTTTCCCGCGAGTTCAAGAAGAGTGCCAGCAAGCTCGCAGCTTTTCTGCGCCATATTGTCGAATTTTTTTCCTTCGAGGATTTCCAGAACGCTTTTTGCCTCGAGCGCTGCCCCAAATGTTTTTCCGCAGGGCTCTGCCCCGTTTGTTATGACTGCTTCCACTTTCATGCCAAGCCTTTTTCCTATTTCAACGAATTTTTTCGCCATTTCCTCTGCCTTTTCAAGCGAGTTTACTTTCATGTCGGGCCCGACTGGCAAATCTATTACCACAAATTGCGCTCCCACGCTTGCCTTTTTTGCAAGCACGCTTGCAATTACCTGTCCTTCTGGATCTAAAGAAAGCGGGTGCTCTATCTTGATTATTTTGTCGTCCGCAGGCGCTAATTCGACTGCTCCGCCCCATGCAATTACTCCGCCTATTTTTTCTGTTATTTTTTTTATTTTTGCAATCGGCAGCGAAACTTTTGCAAGCACTTCCATTGAATCAGCTGTTCCTGCAGCTGATGTAATGCTTCTGCTGCTTGTTTTCGGAATCATGCATCCTGCCGCAGCGACAATCGGAACTATTACCATTGTTGTTCTTCCATTAACGCCGCCAATGCTGTGCTTGTCGAGCACTGCGCCTCTTTTCAGCTTTAATCTTCTTCCATCTGCAATCAATGCCCTTGTCATTGCGGCTGTTTCCTCCAAATCATATCCTTGAATATATGCCGCTGTCATGAATGCGCTTGCCTCTACTTCTGACAATTTGTTGTATGCAATGTCCTGGACTATTTCGTTTATTTCTTCTGCGGAAAGCGCCTCTCCCTTTATTTTCTTTTTTATGAGCGCAACGCTTTCGGGCTGGGGAGACTGCCTTACTATTGCTCCCTGGCCTTTTTTTATTCCAAGGGCTTTCTGGACATCCTTGAACAATCCGATTTCGTTTTCGCGCACCATTGTTGTTGTCGTATCGACAACTGTCACAATGTGCTTTCCGTTTTTCCTGTTTGTAATTTCAATCCTGTCAAGGGGAAACACGCCGAGCTCTTTTGCGTCAATCTCGTGAATGACAGAAATAAGCTTTCCCGCTTCAATGTCAAAGGGCTTTGCCTTCATTTCCTGCGAATACCTGTCTATTTTCATGCCAACAATAAGAAACAGCAATTCAATATTTAAGAGTTATCCCGCTTTTTTTGTGTTATGAAGATTTCCCTTGAAGCAGACATCTGCGGAACACGCATAAAAAACTGTTTTCTGAATGCTTCCGGCCCGAGAGACGCTTCTCTTGCAGAGCTTGAGGAAATCGCCTCTTCAAAGGCAGGCGCAATAGTAACAAAAACAGCTACAATCGATCCCAGAGATGGGAACCCAAAGCCGCGCTATTTTGAAAATTCAAATGGCAGCCTTAATTCAATGGGCCTGCCGAATCTCGGCTACAAAGAATATGTGAAAATGGTTCCTCTCCTTAAAAAATCCGGAAAGCCTGTTATCTGCAGCGCTCTTGGCATGGGTGAAAAATCCGCAGAGCATTTTTTGGAAATTGCAAAAGCATTTTTCAGCGCAGGCGCTGATTTAGTTGAATTGAATCTTTCCTGTCCTAATGTTGTGGGCAAGCCTCAGGCGGGTTATGATTTTGAAACAACTGAGCGCATAATAAAAACAGTTTGCGCAGAGCTTGATTCTTCAAAACTCATAATCAAGCTTCCGCCTTATTTTGATTTCTGCCATTTTGAGCAGGCTGCGGGAATAATAAAGGATTACAAAATAGGTTCAATTGCCTGCATTAACTCTATCGGCAATGCCCTGATTGTTGATTCTGAAAACGAGCAGGCAGTTATTTCCCCCAAAGGCGGTTTTGGCGGCATTGGAGGAAAATTCGTAAAGCCCACTGCGCTTGCAAATGTAAGAAAATTTTACGAGCTTCTTGGAAAGAATGTCTGCATTATCGGCATTGGCGGAATTGAAAACGGAACTGATGCCTTTGAGCATATTTTGTGCGGAGCCACAGCTGTAGGAATTGGAACTGCCTTCATGAAGGAAGGGCCTGCCTGCTTTGCAAGGCTTGAATCAGAGCTAAAGGCTGTTATGGAAAAGAAAAAATATTCTTCTCTTGATGATTTCAGGGGAAAGCTGAAAACTTTTTCAAAAGAAATAAAGGGAACCAAAGATTACTGATTTTTATTTTTTTCAGATTTCTTTTACAAATTCCAGCGCTGCTTTTTTTATGTTCGGAGCTTCGTATATTCCCCTTCCGATTATTGCGTGCCATTTTTTTCCCGCGGCTTTTGCCGAATCGGAAATTTTTCCGCCCTGTGCAATTAATCCGGGTGAATAAAAAACAGGTTCTATTCCCTTGCTTTCAAGGAAGCTTTTGTAAAAAGTGATTTTTTCGGGCTTGTTTCCCGGCACTACAAAATCTTTTACTCCAACTGTTACTGCCAGCTCGTACATTCTTTTCGGAGCCTCGTTCTGAATGTATCCGCTTTCCGATTCCAGATAACCTTTGTGGGTCATTTCCCCGCCTACAATTACTTCAATGCCTGCTTCTTTCAAAGCAATTATCCATGCCTTTTCAGTCTCGGGACCGGCCTGCGGGAACAATATTGCGGCATCGAGCTTTGCTTTTTTGCAAACTGCGGCGAATCCTTTTCCTGTATCGGGAATGTCTGTTCCGGCTTTTTGATGGTCGTAAATGATGGGCTTGTCAGTGTGTTTTCTCGCTGTTTTCACTACTTTCGGCAAGCCATACTGCAGCGCAAGCTCGAAACCTATTTTGTATGCGCCTATTTTTTCTATCTGCGCTGTCTCCTCGACAATCTGCTCAAACTTTTCCAGTTCCGCAACATCGCATGCGGGAATAACGCTTCTCGGAATTTTTATAATAGACATTTTAACCACTCCTATGTTCAATCTTATCATAAATTTTGTTTAGAATTATTAGCAACTGTGAGACGGGCCATTGTAACAAATGGCGTTCTGGGGTGGGTTCCCAATTATCAATTGCATCGAGAATATTCTCGTGTTCATTATACAATTTATGCATTAACTGGTGCAGTTCCGCCCCCCCCCTTTTTTTTGAATACTTCGATTTCTTCAGGTTCTAATTGGACATACGCATCCGAATTTCCCGGAGAATATGTCCTGCTGAAAATCTGGAGCAATGTTTTTTTTGCCTGCGCATAAACTTTTTGTTTTTTTGGGTCTGCAAGTTCCTGCCTCAGCGCTGTTCTGAAAAATTCATTGCAAATAATCCTTGCACTTTTTTCCTCATGCGCTCTAAACTCTTCCGGGCTTTTGAATCTTTGGTGTACTGTTCCAATCGGTCGCCTTTTGTTTGCCGCTGTTGCAACTTCGAGCAAATAACTCATAGTGCCGCTTGTCGGTCTGAAAAACTGTGCATCGCTTCTTGAACGCACGATTCTACCGCTGGTTATTTTTTGGACAAGCTTTTTTGGCACTGGTTTTCTTCGAATCATATTGCTGCACTGTTTTTTGATTATTGTTGGAAGATTTTAATAGGTTTTTGCTTCAATAGTTTAGTATATGAATTCTGTTTTGAACCAATTGAAGCCCAAGATTGTCAGGGTTCTTAAGAAGCACGGCGTGAAAAAAGCCGGTGTTTTCGGGAGTTATGCAAAAGGCAATCCGAAAAAGAGCAGCGATGTTGACATTTTGATAGAGCTTGGAAGGGACGTCAGTCTGTTTGGTTTTGCAGGAATAAAGCTGGAACTTGAGGATTCTTTGAAAAAAAGGGTTGATTTGGTTGAATACTGCTGCATAAAGCCCCTTATCAGGGAAAGCGTTTTGAAAACAGAGGTCAGAGTCTTGTGAACAGAAGCCCGGATTTTTTGCTGAACGACATTCTGGAAGCCATTGAAAGAATAGAATCTTTTTCCAAAGGGCTTTCAGAAGAAAGCTTTCTTGAAAACGAGTTAAAGCAAAGCGCAATAATCAGGCAGGTGGAAATAATCGGCGAAGCGGCAAAAAGCCTGCCAAAGGAATTCACTGCAAAAAATCCTCAAATTCCATGGCGGGAAATTGCCGGCGCAAGGGACATTCTGATTCATGCCTATTTTGGAGTTGACCTGTTCAGAATCTGGAAAGTAATTGAAGAAGACCTTCCTGTTTTGAAAAAAGAAATAAAAAAAATTTTGGAGAAAAAACGTCTGCAATGAAAAAAATCATTGCCGTGCCCTGCTCCATTCTTCCGGATTTTTGAAATAAACCTCAATGTCTGAAAACTGCTGTTCTGAAATTTTCTGGTTTTGCTTCAGGATTTTCAAAACATCGGAAATTTTCAATACTGAATGCAGGGCATATCCCTTTTCCGCAAGTTCTTTTGTTCCGCCCTGTTCCCTGTCAACAAGAACAACAATGTCCTTTACTTTCAGATTGTTTTCCTGCAAAGGCGCAATTGCCTCGAACTTGCTTGCCCCGTTAGTAATCAAATCATCAATAACAAGGACTGTTTCGCCTTCCTTGAAAGCTCCCTCAATGGGTTTTTTTGTCCCGTAATCCTTAACCTCTTTTCTTGGATAAATCATTGGCCAGCCAGTTTCAAGGCTCAGGGCAGTTGCAATTGCAATCGCAGCATAAGGAATTCCCGCAATCCTGTCGAAAACAAGTTTTTTAGAAATTTTTTTTAGTTCCTTTGCAACTTCCTTCAGAATAATCGGATGCGAAACCAAAACCCGCAAATCAATGTAAATCGGGCTTTTCAATCCGCTCTTTAAAGTAAATTCCCCGAATTTTATTGCCCCGCAGTCAAACAAATCCATGCAGACTTTTTCCCTTGGCTTCATACAATCACCTCAGTTTTTTATTTCTTTTCCCGCAAGAAAAACCTTTTCAATTTTTCCCTTAAGTTTCATTTCATTGAAAGCGCTCCATTTGCACTTTGTTTTCAGATTTTCATTCTTTATGATTGTTTCTCCCTGCAAATCCACAAGAACCAAGTCAGCGTCAAATCCCTCTGTAATATGCCCTTTTTTTCCTAAAGAGAAAATCCTTGCGGGATTTTCACAGCACAATTCGACTATTTTTGCAAGAGAAATTTTTTCGTTTGCTGCGGCATCAAGCAGAAGCGGAAGCATTGTTTCTACTCCGGGCATTCCGCTTGGAGAAGAAAAAAAATCCTTTTCCTTTTCCTCGATTGTGTGCGGAGCATGGTCTGTTCCAATGCAGTCCACAATTCCAGTTGCAATTCCGTTCCATAAAGCCCGTTGGTCTGACTTGCTTCTCAAGGGGGGATTTATTTTTCCATAATTTCCCAGCTTTTCAATATCTTCCTCGCTCAAAAACAAGTGATGAGGAGTTACTTCACAGGTTATTCCCGACCTTTCTTTTTTTGCCCTTGCAATAAGTTCAAGCGCTTCTTCTGTCGAAACATGCAAAAAATGAATCCTGTTTCCGACTTTTTTTTGTACAGCGAGAGCTTTTTCAACCGCGATTTTTTCCGCTAAAGGGCTTCTTATTTCATTGTGGAATTGCGCGGAATTTTTTCCCTCTGCCTTTGCCTTCTCAGTGTTTTTTTTTATAATATTCTCATCTTCTGCATGCACTGTTACTGGCAGATCTTTTTTCTTTGCAATCTCAAAAATATTTTCAAGAGTTTCAAGATTATTTATCAAGAGAGTTCCAGTGCTGCTTCCCATGAAAACCTTTATTGAGGCAATTCCTTCCACGCGCTTCAGTTCATCCGCATTGTCCATTGCCGCGCCAAAATGAAAGCAGAAATTGCACAAGGAATCCTTTTTCACTGCTGTTTTTTTCTGTTCAAGCAGTTCCCTTGTTGTAAGAGCAGGCATTGTGTTCGGCATGTCGATTACAGTTGTAATTCCGCCCGCGAGCGCCGCCCTGCTTGCGCTTTCCCAGTCTTCCTTGTGCGTCATTCCGGGATATCTGAAATGCACGTGCTCGTCAATCAGCCCGGGAAATAAAAATTTTCCCTTGCAGTCAATGCTGTCAAGGCAGGTTAAAGGCAGATCGGATATTTTTGCAATTTTTCCCTTTGCAATTCCGATGTTTTTTTTGTATGCCTGCCCTTTTTTTACAATCAGGGCGTTTTTCAGTACCAGGTCAAATTCCATTATTGTTTCCCCTGTTGAAAAAAGAGTATTGCCAACAGTATTTATGTTTTTTGCTTTCAGCCTAAAACCCGTTCAGGCTTGCCTGATTGTTGCCTGTTTTTTTCAGCAGGTTTTTCGGCAGAATAATTTCTGTGTGCGCATATGCGAATTCAAGGTCTTTTGATTCCATTACTTTCTGGTAGATTTCCTTTGTGATTTCGCTTTTTGTGTTTTCCCTTTCCCAGACCTTTACATGGTATCGCACGCTTACCTTTACTCCGTTTGCAGTTATGAAAATCCTTGTAAGCGGCTTGCTTTTCACTTTTGCAATGTATTCCCTTGTCTTGTTTTTTGCAATTTCCTTCATTATTTTTTCGGCTTTTTCAAGGTTGCTTTCATAAGTGAATTCGCATTCAATTGCATCAAGGACGTAGGGATTTCCCTTTGTATAATTCGTAATCGGCTGGTCGAAAAGAATTGAAGTTGGAATATGAATAAGCCTTCCGCTTGTTTCCTCTCCAGCAACAGTTCCCCCGAATTCTTCAAGTTCAAGGTAAAACATTGTAATGTCCCTAATATCTCCCTGTATATTGTTTATCAGGACCCTGTCTCCTGCCTTAAAGGGCTTTTTTATTGTAATCATGAGCCATGCAGCAATTCCAGTTATCGGCTTCTGCAGTGCCCATCCGAGTGCGGCGCTCAACAAGCCAAGGCTTAATCCCGCTGCAGCAAGATTCCCGCTGAAGCCAAGAATCAGGATAAGCGCTGCGAAGAAAAGGAAAACATATTTCCAGAGCCGCATTACTGCGTCAATATCCCCTTTGAGCCGCTTTGTCCTTTTCAGGCCGTGCCTTATTATTGCAGTCAGAATCTTGTAGGCAACAAAAATAATTACTGCAATTATTGCAAGCACTATTATCTGCGGCAGAAGCAGGGAAAAGCTTGAAAAAACGCTTTGTAGAGAGCTTTCAATAAGAGTAACTAAACCGAAATCCTGCATTAATGCACCCCTTTATTTCCGAAAGGCAAAACTTTTTTTTTTATGTGCAAATATAACTGCAATGAGGTATATTAATTTTCTTGTTTTGAAAAGCAAACGACAGCAGGGAACAAATAATTGCATTCCGAAAAAAACAGTTATTGTCCCTTTGGTTTCCATAATTTTAAGAGGCTTAAAAATTCCTTTTTCCTGTGTTCAAGCCCGAGTTCCTCGTACATTATCATTGAAAATGCCGCGGGAGAAAGAACCCCCTTCTCTGTTATTACTGCCTTTACAAAATGCGCGGGAGTAACATCAAAAGCAGGATTTTTTATCTGCAAATTTTTCA
>Ga0209541_10001454_pt1 | contig 47048 bp, 61 predicted proteins | sample RifCSPlowO2_01_FD_184027 | JGI IMG/M metagenome (GOLD analysis project Ga0209541, IMG submission 184027) | Groundwater microbial communities from Rifle, Colorado - Rifle CSP2_plank lowO2_0.1 (SPAdes) (version 2) | ecosystem: Environmental > Aquatic > Deep subsurface > Groundwater | place...
GGGTACCAAAAGAAAAAACATGGAGAACTCCAGCTGAAAGGGCCAAGATAAAATTAGATTTTGGGGAGAGATTCCAATTGCTCCGTGCCATTAAAATGGCATATCCCTAAGATTAAAGAGAATCGCGTCGCTTGCTGGTTATCTGCGTGTGCTTCACACTGGTTAGGGGTCATTGTTGGAGCAAGAAGGAATGCGAAAAAACTTTTTTAACGTTTAATTTTTTTTCTTCTTGTCAAGAACCACTATTATCATGTCACACTGGTGGTTCTTGAGCATGCTCAGAAACTTTCATCACAAGTGTACAAACTTGGAAAGTTTCTGACATTTTGTAGCGACAAGACTGGGAGCCCCGTATGTCGCGCTTCACGTGGAAAAATATCTGACACTCTATCCACCCTCGCCGAAACGGTTTGTTACGACTGCGAACTGTGAAACATACATTTATAAATGAACATTTTTTAACCGAGCTTATGGCTCAGCGATTTCATCGTGATGAAGAAGAAGGAGAAATCACACGCGTGCGACTGCCTCATGACCGAGAAGTGTTTGGTATTGTTCAGCAGCGCTTCGGCGGCAGCAGGATGAAAGTTTTATGTCTGGATGGAAAGACAAGGACGTGCAGAATTCCTGGACGACTGAAAAGAACATTATGGGTGCGCGAAAGCAACATCGTTCTTGTTGAGCCGTGGGAGTTGAGCGGTGAGGAAAAAGGTGACATTGTCTATAAATACAAGAACAATCAGGTTGATTTCTTACGCAAGCATGGGCATTTGAAAAAGCTGGAAAATGTTGATGAGTTCTAAATTTATCTTATTTTAGTGACAAAATGTTATGGCAAATGTTTAAATAGAAATGGGTGTCACCGAAATCCATGAAGCGCACCGGAGGGTTTGTAATTCATGCAATTCTTCTTCTGATATTTCTTCTTGGCACTGTCCAAGCGGTTTTTGCTGTCAAAGGAAAACTGCTCTATGTTGAAGTCTTTATTCTGCTGGGGCTCATTGCACTTGCTTTTCTTGGTATGGTACAATACACCAGAGGAAATGATGCACAAGTTCGTGCGGTCTATGCAATCGGATTGGTGAACATTCTTGCGTTATCGTTGCTGAAATGGCAGCTCTTCTTCATTCCGCTGGTTCCTGCGCTTATCGGATTGGGCGTTTCGTTCGCGAAGGACGAAGTTGAGCATGTACCTGTTGTCGAACCAAAGATAAAAGAGCCAGAAGTCAAAATCGAAACTGTTGAAGAAAAGCCGAAGCCAGCGAAGCGAAAACGCGGCAGACCTAAGAAGAAAAAGTAGTTACCATTCTTTGTTAAATTGTTCGAGATATTGTAACATGAATTGATGACGTTCTTTTGCAATGCTCTTTGCTGTTTCGGTGTTCATCAAATCTTTAAGAAGCAGCAGTTTCTCATGGAAATGGTTGATTGTTGGACCATTACTTTTCCTGTAGGCTTCAAATGTTTCGTGTCGTTCTAGCTTTATTTCTGGATTGTGCATCTCCCGTCCTTTGTGACCGCCGTATGCAAACGCACGCGCAATTCCTATTGCGCCGATAGCATCTAATCTATCTGCGTCCTGAACAATCATCCCTTCGATTGTACGCATTTTTGTTTGGACAACTGCGCCTTTGAAAGACAGGTCTTTGATGATTTCACAGATATGGGAGATGATTGGTTCTTCTATATCGAGCTTCTCAAGCCATTCTTTCGCTACTTTTGGACCAATATTGTCATTACCATCGTTAAACTTCCAGTCAGCGATGTCATGAAGCAGTGCGACGAGCTGGACAATGAACACGTCAGTGTTTTCTTGTTTTGCGAGCTGAAGAGCCATGTTTCGAACACGATGCACGTGCCACCAGTCATGGCTGCTGTCGCCGGACAGTGTTTTCTTTACATATTCCTGAGTTTGTTCGATAACTTTTTTTTTATTCATACGTCCCACATCTGAATAATCCTGTCCACAAGCTCATCTAAGAAGCTCTGCTGATAGGTGATAAACAATTTGACTATCTGTTCTGGATCGATAAGAAGACTGAAGCAAGTTTTTCGCCCGTCTTTTACGAAGCCGATAATGTTGCCTGTTTCAAGCTTCCTGAGATGCCATGATACTGTTGATGGTGATAATTTTATTGCGGTTACAATCTGTTCATGGTTGCATTGCGGATTGAACAGAATGAATAACAAAATATCACGAACATTCTTCTGGCGTAGCAGGCACATCAGTTGTGTATGTTCTGATACAAACTCGCGGGGAAAATAACGAATGGTATTATTATCTTTTGTTTCTTTGATAAGACCGTGCTTCGACAGATATGATAGGTGGTACTTTACGGTTGCTGCCGACATATTGCTTTTTCGCTCAATCTCTCTGAAATGACAACCGGCATAAAGTTGAGTAAGTTCGTAGAGCTTTCTTCGTGATTCTAATTCTAATATTTTTTTGTCTTTTTCATCAAGGAATTCGCTCATTTTTGGATAAGGCCGGCAAAAAAACTGAGAAGGATGCCGAAATCAGCGATGCTGGCAAAATTGTCCACCCAAGACCATTCTCCAAAAAAGATTTCTGCGCCGACCAAAAAGCTTTTTGCCGCGAAAAGACCGAATGCAACGGTGACATAGAGCAGGCGTTTGTTTCCTGTTCGATGGTAAGAGATAAATGTGAGTGCAGATAGAAAAGCTGCGAGCAGAGCGCTTCCAAGGTTGAGCATTTTTTCCACTTCAAGACCAAATAACTCAAGCTCTTCTTCGCTTTCTGCAGCATACACTGAGCTGCAGAGCAGGAGCAGCATAAAAACAGCGCTGATGAGCTTGTTGGTCATGGGTTTGTGAATTTGTTTTCGGTTTATATAATGTAATGGAAAGAACAAATTAGTCGTCATCTTCTTCATCTTCCCATTCGATGCTGACAATGTAGCCAGTGGTGGCATCAATATGAACGTCAGCTTCTTCGCCGTTTTTTTTGATTTCTATCTCATAGACAATTTGTCCGTTTCTTCGTTCGACTTCAACGTCGGTGACGCGACCGCCGACTTCACGAAGCGCAATATATCTTGCTTCGCTTTCAGTAATGGGGGAATTGTCTGCTTCGCTGGCATCAAGGTCTTCTTCGGTTGCAACAACTGCACCCGTTGTAGCGTCAATGGTTACTTCTCGTTCGTTGAATCCATCAAAAACTTCAACTTCATACTGGGGGTTTGAAGCGGTTGCAGGCTCGACTTCTCGTATTATTCCGTGTCTTTGTGCAATGACACGTGCCTGCTGCTCGCTTACTGGAAACAGTAATTCAGCAGGGCTTTTGCCTGTCGATAGTGCTGCGACGAACAATGTGCTGGATAGAACTAACACTACACCAAGACAACCTAATCCGATGAGCAAGGGTATTTTTTTCATTTGACATCACCAAGAATACGGGGGATTTGGTTGTTTATATACTGCATCGGACAATCATCGAAGGATTGGCAAATTGTGAAATACTGTTCTGAGTCGTTGAGCAGAATGAAGGCGGAAAAAAAGTTACGTAAGTAAAAACTATATTTTTTTCTTCCTGAGGTAACGGCAGGACGGGGCAAAATTGAAATCTGACGTTCACACTTAATTTTAAATTACCAGACGCAAATATTTAAATACTTGTTTTGCGTGAATTCACGTAGAATACTTGAGGAGGATAGTATGACACACAATTTAACGGTAACAATCGAAGACGAACTTTGGAGTGAGATGAAAGACTATCCAGAAATTCGCTGGAGTGCAGTCATGAAAGAGGCTGCGAAGAATAAGCTCAAAGCACTTGTTGTTCTTGAAAAGCTCACAAAAAAGACAAAGTTGAGTGAGAAAGAAATCGAAGATTTTGCCGTCAAACTTGGAAAGAAAGTTACTGGACGATGAAAATAATTTGGTGGTCGTTGAAGCAAGAAGGAAGGCGAAAAAAAAGTAGGTAAACGTTTAATTTTTTTTCTTCCTTTCGTAGCGGCGTGTACTGGGAGTCCATACACCAATTATTTCTTTTTCCACTCTGAAACCAACAGCAGTATCACACCAACCGTAATTGCGCTGTCCGCAACGTTAAACGCCGGCCAAAATGAAAAACTGATGAAGTCGGTGACTGCTCCATGGATGATACGGTCAATGCTGTTGCCCAAAGCACCTGCAAGAATGAGCGCAAACGGCAATGAACGCTGTTTAGGATTTTTTTTAAGATAGACAATAAGACCAATGATGACTGCTAAGCTCAACACAAGAAGCAAAGCATTCATGTTCTGCAATATGCCAAAACTTGCGCCCGTATTGGTGATGAATGTTATGTTCAATATGTTTGGAATAAGAACAACGTCAGGCTGTTGCAGTCGTATGATGTATTTTGAAAGCTGGTCAAAGATGACGGTGAGGATTAAAACAACATAAAATTTTACCATCGTCTTGTTTCTTTTTCTTCCACACCTGCAACCTTTTCAAGGCGTGCAATACGCAAGTCGAGATTTGTAAGAAGCGACCGTATCGTGTCAAGCCTGCTTAATATCAGTTCAACATCGCGTGACGCTAACGACGGCTGCTGTTGTTGTGATTGTTGTTGGGAAAACTGATTGTTAAACTGCGGATTGCGAAATGGTGAGAGTGTGGGACCCATCTCATCTGGTGAGGGTGAGGTTGTCGTAAAATCTTCTGATTTAATCTCGCCCAAGCCAAGTTCGTCTGCTGCTACCGGCGTGTACGACGGCTTTTCAAGGCCAAGGTCATTCTTCCTGCCAATCAGTTTGTCGAGGAGTTTCATTGCAGATTTTGTATTATTTTTTCTGTGATTGATTCGGGAAGTATTTTAATAACTTTAAACGTGATGGTTTCAGGGTATATTATAATAGTGCCTTGTGCCATGCCGCGTGTCAGTGATAAAGGACTTTTGCCCATTTCAGCGACAAACAGCTGTGCAAAGAGCGAGGCACGCATGTCAGCATCGGTTTCAATGGACGAGTCTTTGAGTTGCTTCTCGATATAACGACGAACCTCAGGAGTATCGGGAAGTGATTGTGAGCTTCTGATGAAATCAACTGCACGTTCGCGCGGATTGTCTGAACGGATGACATCCAGAATTTGCGATGCAGAAAGGTCGTTTCCGTTGAGTGAGAGGCTATTTACGGTAAACGCTTTTGCATCAATGATAATGAGTTTATAATAATCACCACGAACGGTGTCGAGGTCTTTAAGTGATGATTGGTAGGAAGTAAGTGTTTTTTCGTCAATGAATGAAACATCTCCCGTACCTACAATAGAGAGTTCAAAACCTGCGCGGATTCCATTATCATTGAGAAGAAATAATTTTCTTGCGGTCGGAAAATTCTCTGTAATGTCAGTAATGTCATTGAACAAATCAAGCCCAAAGACTGTGCCGAACAATGCAATTGCAACAATTATTAACAGAGCCCATGCGGCAATTTTTTTTATTCCTTTCCAGAGGAACACGATGACAAGCAGGACAACGATGATTGCAGCGATACCATACTGAAATGTCATAAAATAAGAAATGTTTTGCTATTTAAAAATGTGTTTACTTTATCAAAACCGCATTGACAACGCCATCTTGTCCGGGTCGGGAAGTGATGCGTGCTTTGCCTTTTTCTGTTTCTATGATGCTGCCTTTAGTTAGAATATTTCGTCGCGCGAGAAACTTGTTTGCTGGATTCTCAACAACATTGAGAATTTTCAGTTTTGTGATGCTGCCTGCGACTGCGACATTTGCCTGGTTTGCTGCAAGCAATCTGTTCTTGACATTGCCGCCACGGACACGGACTTTCTTGAGCTGTGTTTCTTTCAGAGCAGTGTTAGCGGGAAAGCGTGCAAGCTCAAACTTGCGTTTTGTCCTGTACGGCTGATGATACCTGCCGCCGGATGGTTTACGCTTTGAACGCCATTGTGATTGCATGGGAAGTAGATTAAAATAGTTTGTTTATAAACTTTATGGCGGCAAGGCTCGCTTAGGGATTTATGCGTTCATTATTGTAAGGTAATGTAGCTGAGGGCAAGCTCGCCTGATAAGCTTCTACGTCCGCTTTAATTTGACGAGCCAGACCAAAAATGTCCTCGATTGGTTTCCAATAAAATCCTTTGACAGCTCCTTCTGCTCGGAGTTTTTTTAATCTCTGTTCCTGTCCTTCGCTCATATCGCCGCTTGTCATGTAAATGAGAGTAGATTGATTAAGTTTATTTGCTTTTTCTGCAAGTTCAATTCCGTCTTTAATTCCTCCGATTGGGCCACCAGTACGGACGTCGCTGAAAATAACATCTGGACGTTCTTTTACAAATGTTTCGAGACCGTCGTGAGCAGTTTTTGCAGTTACAACTGAAAAGCCAGTTCTCTCAAAAACACGCGTTTCTAAGTTTAGAATCCCTTCTTCATCATCAACTACGAGTATTTTGTACATTAATTACTATACAGTGACACCAGTATATAAAGCTGTCTTATAATGTGAGTTATTGAGCGGAAAAAGTGATAGAAAAGTTAGGCTGACCTATCTTCGAGGTATTTATGGACGGGTTGTTTGAAAGGCTTTTTGATGGATCCATGAACGGTACCATCTGCTTGAAGTTGTTTAAGCACAGCTTCTTGCCCTCTGCGAAACTCTGCACACATTATATAGATAGGCGTGCCTCGCCCTTCTCTCAGCTGGAAAACTAAACGTTTATATATCGCCCATAATTTCGTTGTCCAATGGAAGAAAGTAGACCTTTGGATGCGCTCAATGAAGCGCGAAATAAGCGTGTTATTGTTGACTGCAAGAATGGGAAGCAGTACATCGGCAAATTGAATGCGTTCGATATTCACATAAATACAGTTCTTTTTGACGCGGAAGAGCGTGCTGAAGGGGAAATGAAAAGAAAGTTGGGAAAAGTCTTTATCCGCGGCGACACAATCATAACAATTTCTCCGGAGTAAACCATGAGCAAGGGAACGCCCAGCGAGGGCAAAAAAAGCGGAAAGAAAAATATGATTATGTGCAGACGCTGCGGACGACGCTCGTATCATGTGCGCCATAAAGTGTGTGCTTCCTGTGGTTTTGGAAAGAGCAAGAAACTGCGTTCTTATGCGTGGCAAGTGAAGTAGAATTCTGATGAAAAAGTTTACACGGGAGCAGATTGAAGCAGCCAGAAGGGACTTTGTCGCTCAGGATTGTCAAAAACATATGGACTAAAGTCCATAGCATGTTTTTGAGCATGATCAGAAATGAGCTATTTTATCCTCGGGCTGAAGCCCGAAGTTTGCGAATGCTCATTTCTGACATATCAAGAACGGGAAGTTTCTCTGGGCAACAGGACATTTCGTTACTTTGTTATTCCGCAAGAGCCACGATTGCCGCATTTTGTTCTTCGGATGACCGGAGACAATTCCGATGGTCATGTTCTTGGCATCGCTGATAGTGTTGATGAACGCTATAGACCGTATGCCGTCGCTCATGAATTCATTGAATTTACTGAGATAGGGATTGAAGAACCAGAAAGATGTATACGAGCACTGGAAGAGGAAATAGAATTAGTTCCTGAGAATATAAGAAAAAGCTATCTTTCCATGAGAAGAGATTTCTTTAGGGATTTGATTGGTTATTGCTCACAACAGCCTGAACATTATACTCAGCATGATTTAGAACAATTTCGACAAAATTTTATTCGGCTGGAAGAACTTCTTAAACAGTAGTCGTATTCGCTCGTCGTGCATCTGCTATTTCTTTGGCACGTTCGAAGCAAACATTCTGTATCCCTTCAGTAAGGATGAAGTTGCACGTGCTTGGATCGCCTATTTCATAAATGACTCTTAGCATGCATCGGTCCCGCGCAAAAGGGGGCGGGAGGTTACGGCAGACTGCAAGACTTTTCTTTGCTACAGCTACTTTAGTAAAACAGCGCTCTGTCAGTGGCACGCTGTCCTGAATGCCTGAACAGAGAGTTTCGTCTTCTGTATCAAATGAGACATCGAGAACACAGGCGTTTTTCGATTCCTGAGTTGTAATTTTATTGCAAAGCAGAGGGTCATTTGTATTCATTCCTACTTCTTTGAAGCAAATGTTACTCCAATAACCATCTTCAATTTCATCGCAAAGCGCTGATGAATTTTTACTTTCTGCAATTCCTTCATAACAATAGAATCGGCTGCCGCTGTCTTCCGCACGGTCACAAAGTTTGAGGTCTTGGCGTAAGATGCCAATCTCTGCGTAGCAAGTGTCGCGCAGGTTGTCTGATAAAGCATCACATTCAGCGACTGCGGCACCAGTGAATATGTTAAGAGTAGAACATGCTGTTAGGCTTATGACGAACAATGCTAAGAATCCAATAAATAGTTTCATGGTTTTCGATGAGAGCAGGAGATATTTATAGATTTGGGTGGGTCGTACGTAATTGGTCCACTCAAAGTCGTAATGACTCATAAATTTAGCATTATAAGTTATATAGACGGAAAAAAGCGGCTTTGAGCCCTCACCGTTTTTGAAAATTTATCGGCGACAGAAAAACCTGACTTATTACTTACGGTGGGTCTGGAGTACGAAATAGTAAAAATAATAATCTTCATTCGAAGTAAGAATCAAGCTCCCGGTCATTGTCGCTACGAAAGGAAGAAAAAAATAAACATACGTACTTTTTTTCGCTTTCCTTCTGTTCCTAACGACCACTTAGGACATCACGCCACGAGGAGCAGTACATACATACAAAAGAGGACATTCCCTCGAATTCTCGTATAGTACCGAATTCACGTAACATATATATTATACTGTGCTTATTTTAATACTTAAGCGGAGATGCCGGAGTGGCCAAACGGACCAGGTTTAGGTCGCTCAGAAGCCTCGTGCTTCTGGCGTGTTAGAAACCTACAGGTTTTTAACACATCTGATGTGTGCTACTCATCGCGAGATGAGATGGTTACCGGCGATCAGGTGGAAAACCCCTGGTGGCTTAGTGCCTCCGCAGGTTCGAATCCTGCTCTCCGCATTTTCTTTTTATTTTTAACAAATTTTGTTTCACGTCGGAGAAAAAAACTGATGAAGGATGCATTTTGCAACTTTTTTTAGTTTCTATTTTTTAGTAACGACTCGGTAAAAAGCGACAAATCATTTGTTTTGGACTTTTATTTTATTTTTTAATGTTTTGTGAATTTTTGCATGACGAAAACTTTATAAACGAAACAAAAATAACACTTTCCAATCAGAAGGGATATGCCCTGAGGTGCGTTTCTTTGAAACGAAACCTTAAAAAGAGGGGACATATTTCGGATCGATGGTCATAAACACGTGGAGGTGTTTAGATAATGAAAGTGAGTAAAGCTATAAAAAAGATTGTTGCGCTTGGTGTAGGTGCAACCATGATGGGAGCAACTATTTTAGGAGCAACAGCAGCTGATTTCAGCGATTATCCGAATTTCTTTTTGGATGGCGGCACATATGATGGTGTTATTGTCGTCCGTGGAGATGCAGATTCATTAGCAGCAGTTGATATTACAAACAATATGTTCTATGCCGGCACTGATGCGACAACAACGACCACGACCACTGTACAAGGTGATGCGTGGGAAGTAAAGACCAGTTCGAAGAAGCTGGAATTGTCGAACAGTAATGCGACACAAGCCGCTATAGAAGGTGAAATGCCAAGAGATATCAATACATTTATTGGGAGAGATGAACTCAATGCGTTGGCAGATCAGACGTGGAAGACAAATGAGAAAGACTTTACGTTTAATCAATATTTGTTTTTCGACAACCTTGATGCACAAAGTAGTATTGTGAAGTACACAGAGAATGATGATTCTGAAACAGATGCGTTCTTTTTTATAAAGAATGCTCGGCAGATTGCTCGTTATAAAGCAGAGTTCACATCGACAGCGGAGTCTGATATTACTGACTCGTCGGGTTCTGCAGATACGACGGGAACGTTCCTCGACGACTTTGAAGATACTGAATTGCCTCTCTGGGGAAAAGCGTATAATATTGTTCAGGCAAAAAGAAATAGTAACACCGGAGAAGGTGGTGCTAACATTAAGTTAGTTTTGATGACGGGTACTGCGAAGGACACTCTCTTGGAAGGGGAATCTGGAACGTACACTGTTGATGGAGAAGAATACTCTGTTGAGTTGACGTTTGTTGATGCCGATGAGGCAAAATTTCTTGTTAATGGAGAACAGACAAACAAGCTCAAGGATGGGGACACCTATATCCTCAAAGGTGGGAAAGAGGTAGGTGTCAGTGAAATCCTTTACCAGGATTATGCAGGAGGAGTCCACTCTGCAACATTTTATCTTGGTGCAGAGAAGATGGAGATGCGAGATGATGATGTAGATTTAGGGCCGAATTCCCATGAATTAGTTGTCGGTTCAGAGACAATTGATGGAGCGGCGGTGATTATCTCTGGTGCTGGAGGAGACAACACCACGTTTAAGATAACAACACTGGAAATAAACATTACGTCAGAGGATGAATACTTTGTTGGTGCTGGTGAGAAGTTAAGTGATGTCATTACGGCAGCTGGAGATGAACAACAGATGTTGTTCAATGGTGCGTTTGACGTGGAGTTCAAAGGTCTCACACAGCCAAAGACACATGAGTTGAAGCTGTCAAGTACCTCTGCTCGTAGGTATAAACTGAGATTATTTGATGGAGATGGAAATCAAGTAGATATCCCAGTAGCCTATGCAGAGAGTGCGACCAACTTGAGTTTTGCTGAAGATGGTGCAAATCAAAAGGTATTGTATAACTTCGGTGAGGATGCAACGCCTAATGATGGAGTAGGTGGAAGTGGTCGGAAGTACATAAAGAAAGATGACTACTTTGTTGTAACTGGAGGGACAGCAGCAGATGGTTCTGCGAAGTCATACTTGTTGCAGTATAAAGGTGCAGATACTACGACTAAGACAAGTCCAAAAATTAAATTTAAGAATCTTGGTAGTGGTGAAGCACTGGAGTATTCGGTGACAACTGTGCCGGCTGGAGCAATTGATAACACAGCGGTGGCGACACTAAAATTAGGTGGGTACTCGTTTGGTGTGTTTAACAGGACTGCCCAGAATGCTGATGACTTTAGATTGATGGTTGACTTGGATGGAAGTGGAACAGTGGGTACGGCAGTCCAAGCTGTAACAGGTCATAATGTTACAACTTTTATTGATAGTTATGGCTCGCAGTGGCAAATTGGTTTTAACAGCAGTAGTGACATGAGTGTAGAGGGTGGTGAGAACCGGGTCATATCAAATGGGACTGCGTTTATTACCATCAACCAGACCACTCCAAATGGTGATGACTTTGATAATAGAGAGCCAGCGGACATTAATATTGTAATAACACCAACGACAGGTCCAGAAGTGAGAGCTGCTTTAGGTGGTGGTGCTGGTGCGGTTCCGCCTTTGTCTCTGTTAACCCCTGATGGTGAAACTGAAGTTGCATATGGGTATACGTCACTTGGTACGTTTGTCAAGCAGACATCCCCAAGCAGTGACCCGCAGGAGTACACGATAACATACCCAGAAGAGCAGCGTTTGCCTCAGTTGTTTGTCACTGCAGGTGCGACAACAGCAAAGACTGTATCATCTGGAGCTGGCTTGGATCGTGTAACGATACCTTTGACAGCAACGAAGCTGCCTGAAGAAGTGACCAACGTTAAGTCACAGCATATCATCACCATCGGTGGTCCATGTGCGAATAGTGTGACTGCGGCAGTCATGTACACTGAACAAGGTAAAACTGTTCCAGCGAACTGTGCAGAAGACTTCAGCGAGGGTGTAGCTGTTGTAGCATTGTACGATGTTGGCGACAAGGTCGCAATGGTCGTTGCAGGTTACAGTGGCGATGACACAAGACGAGCTGGTAAGGTCTTGGCATCACGAGCATCTGAACTCAGTGGTACGCAACTAACAGTTGAGGGTACAACTGCAAGCAACGCGGAAATCGTGAAAGTGAAGTAAAAGGGTTTTTTCCCTTCTTTTTTTTATTATTATCTTTTTGATTGATAAAGTTTATATTGAAGAATAAATTCTTTATTTTATGGATGATATAGTCATCAGGCAGACGTCTATTAAAGAATCTTTCATGTTTTCGATACTTTTTTTGTTTCTTATCGTTCTCGGCGTCTGGAGCCAATGGCCAACAACAATAACGCCGGACGCAGCGATGCACGCAGAAATCGTTGAGCTGATTGGTCAACAAGGATATGTCACCACATGGCAGCCGTATGCTGACAATGCATATACATATCCGCCACTATTCCATTATCTTGCGTTTCTTTTGCCGCTGGAGAGCATTGATGCAGTGCGCGCGTTAGGAATCGTGTTATGGCTTGTACTGCCCGTTGTAATGTACTTGTTGGTAAGCACGTTCAATAAAAAAGCTGGAATGATTGCAGCGTTTCTTGTCGTTCTCGTTCCATCATTTTCCAACGTATTCATCTACAGCGAATTTCCGCAGCTGCTCGCGATGATTCTGCTGTTGCTTGAATGGTATCTGCTGCGAACAGAAAGAGTATCGTGGGCAGCGTGTACTGTCGGAGTCATTGGTTTGACGCATGTGTTCTTTGTGTTAATTGCTGCGCTGTTATTTCTGGTACATACAAAAGTGAGAGATTGGAAGTATGGGATGTTGGCTTTACTTGTGATGGTTCCGTGGCTGCCTGCGTATGTCCGTGTTGTTATGAATGTGCTTTTCGGGCAATGGGAGAATGTTCGTTACAACGCAACACAACCGGTGTTTGGTTTTTGGGGAACGAAAGAGCTGTATGATTGGTTTGTTGGTGTACACGGATTGACGGCAGTACTTGTGATTTTATCGGTGTACGGCTTTTTTGTTACGAAAGACAGAATATTACGGGGAATTTTTGTGTTTTCGGTTTTTTTCACTGTATTTCATGTTCCGTTCACGCAATTAAAGATACTGGACTTGCTGGCATTTCCGGTCGTGATGCTTGCTTCGTTGGCAATTACATCGTTGCCGCTCAAAACCTTTTGGAAAAAATCAGTAGTTGTAATAGTAGTTGTTTTCATGCTTATTGTGCAGGTCAATCATTTTTATGTTGCGAAAAAGTGGTGGCTGAATCCTGAGATTGCACCGACAGAAGAATTTGCTGATGCTGCGCGATGGCTTGGAGAGTATGATGATTCTGTTGTTCGTGTCTATTTTCATCAAGCGTCTGCATGGGGCGGCATATTAGCGCACAAACTGCCGTTGGAGCCAGATATTACACATCTTGAAGCGTTTTCGGAGAGTTATAGGAAACAGATTGAAGGGCAACGAGAGATTAAAGATGCGCTGGCGGACAGAAAAGAGATTGATATAGCAATCGTGAAAAAATATGATGTGAAGTACTTGGTTGTGCCCGTAGAACTTGAATCGCAGCTTGACTTATTGTATGAGAACGGTGTGTGGGGAGTTTACACTAATCTACAATAGCTGTTGATGCCACAAGAAACGCTTCAAGTATTGAGAGTGCAAGGGCAATCCTCTGTTTTCCAAACATTGTAAATACTGCGATGAGTACAAGATTGATGACCGCGATGATAATGATTATTATTTTAGCTATACCTAATGTCATTTTAACCCCCGTACTATTACCTGAATGATTTCGATAACTATTGGAAGCAAACCTAAACCCCATTTGCCGAGCGTGCTTAAGGGCACATTACCAAGGATTTCTCCGATTGACCAGAGAAAGACGAATAAAACGCCAACTGTTAAAATAATCATCCCGAAAATAACGTTTGAAGTGATTTGGGCTTTTTTCACGAAGGAAGTGTTTGTAATCAAGTTAATATAATTTACGCTTGGATTCGTCCATGACTGTTACGAAAGGAAGAAGAAAAAATAAACGTGCATATTTTTTCGCCTTCTTTCTTGCCCAACGACGATCAGCAAAAACGTCTAAAAATTATGCTTGCTGCACTAATTCTATTCCGACAGGCAGCGTGATTTTAACATCCTCGAGCTTACTTGTTCGTGCTTTAAACCCCATGATAGCGAGCCCTTTTACCTCTCCTGTTTTCTTGTCAATCCGCTCAAAGACACCTTTGCCAAAATTTCTGAATGAACCTTCTGTAAATTCTCCTACATGAAATTCCAAAAAGTCGCCTTCCTCATCATAGTATAACGTAAGATTTCCTTTCATAGTAGTTTATCTGTATAGAAGCTTGTGATTATAAATCCATGCCATTTAAGTATTTTACAGAGATAAAAAGATACTCTCTCCTGTCCTTGTAATACCTAAAATAGAAATGAACTTGGACATCAAACTCAAATTGGATTATTTTATCGGGTTTACGTAGCGTTTCTTTCACCCGTTCGAGAAAGTACTCTCCGGATTCCGGATGCTTATGAATGTGTTTCCAATGTTCGTGAGAAAGATGAATTTGTCGCTTTGATTTGTCGATTATGTTTATTATCCACATGGACAAATTAGAATGTACTGTAACTTTAAAAATTGGTCGCTACACTTCTTTCCCAAAATAAACGTTATGCTTGCTGCGCAAAATTTTTACTTTAACTTCTTTTCCAACAAGAGCATCACAATCAAAAACAGTGATGGTTCTATCTCCAGCAACTGCGAGCTTTGTTTTCGGATACCTGCCTGGAGCAACTATCTTTGCAAATACAGACTTGCCTTTCTTAAATGGCTTTGGTAATTGCTTTGTCTGATCGATATGAAAGTCTTTCTTGAAATCAAGGATTAATCGCATGCCTGTTTTCTTTTCCAAGTCGCGAAGCATTGCCATGAATGGCTCCCAGTCAAGCTGTTTGGTTGGATTGCGGCCTGTGGTGTAATTGAGGAAGTTCTGGATGCCCACCATAGGATAATCTTTTGGTGGCAATGTTTTGGCAAATTCAATGACTTTGAGCAGTTCGTTATCGTTATATCCGGGAACGTACAGCGGAGCAACAAGGACGTCCATTTTTTCTGCTGCGTACTTTATCATGTTCATGACGTGTATGGTGTTATATGTTGTTCCTGCCATCTTTGACGCAATCTCTTTGTCCACTGCATTGAGAGAGACGTTGAGTCTCAGTTTAGGGATTGTTGCAAGCTTGTCAATCAGCGGCTTGTTGAGCAACGTTCCATTTGTGTCGGTGGTGATACGATAAACATATGGCAGTGCTGATAGTTCTTCTGCAAGCTCTGCGAATTCTGCATAGACCAAAGGCTCGCCCTGCACGCCGATGTGTGCTTCGACAGGGATGTTGACAAACTCAGCGACGCGCTTAAATTCATCCATCAGGTATTCGCGCTCTACAAAGTAATCTGTCTGGTTGCTGCTCAAGCCTTCATTGACCGAACAATAAACGCAATCCAGATTACAGCTTGTCTGCGGCTTTATTTCAATGATAGATGTGCCGCGATGGATGATTCCGAAGGAAAGGTTGCCTATCAACGGGATGCCGCTGTTCTTGTGGATGTAGACAGCTTTGTTGTTGGTGACAATTGTTTTTAATTCGGGCATTTTCTGTCCGAGAAGATTAAGAAATCTTTGTTCGGCGCGCTGCTGCGAACAATCAAAGGTGAGCGTATGGCGTTCTACCTTGAAAGGAGCGATTGCTTCGAGTTCTTCTTTTTTTATATAGGTGTAAAAGCGCTTGGAGAGGTTAATCCTGACAGTATCACCGTCTTCCCAAAAGTCGAGCATTTGATAGTGTAGGGATGCCATGTACAATTTTTAAGGAGTAATGTTTATAAAGGTAATTGGGTGGAATCGACAGGAGAGGCGAAATAACAAGGGTGAGAAAAATGAAAGATTGCTATGAAGTTGAAGTGAAGTATGAAGGTGATAGAGTTCAAGAAGGTGACTTTGATGCTGGAAGAAAGCAATTTGAGGATTTTTTGAAAGAAAGTGAGCTGATGTCTGATACAGGCGAGCCATGCGACAGAACGTATGATAGACGAAGATTTTATGCTGTTCCTGAAGCAGTAAGCGTAACTGAGCACATACAAGGAAATCCATTTTTTCAGAGTTATGTTTATGTCAAAGGGATTGTCGGCAGTGAAACACACGCAAGGGAATTAGAAGCAAGGTTAAAAGTGCCTTTTGGAGAAGGCGCACAATCAAGAGTTCGAAGAATGGAAGAAGTTACGCCACTGATTCACTAAGTCTTTACTTTTTCTTTTAAATTTTGTCGAAGTAGAAGAAATGACTACGTCGTCGTAGAATAGGGCAGATCGCCGTTACTTCAGGAAGAAAAAAAAATTAACGTATTTTTTTGCATTCCTTCTGCTTCAACGACGACTATACAGCTTCAATTTCCTGCGTTTCCATTGCCTGACGAATAAGAGTTGTTTCTAATTCAAGAATTCTTTTTGTCACGGGGTTGGCTGCGTTCAATGTATAAAAACTTGTTTTGCTTTGTTTGCGTGTCAGTTTGACTATCCCTCTTGTTTCAAGCACGTTCCAATAATTGAATAGCGATGCGCGTGAGATGCCTGCTCCATCAGCAATTTCTTCTTTTGTGAAGTCAAGCCCTTTGTTGTCTACAAGAAAATCCATAATTTTGAATAAGGGTGCCTCGCCTACAAGTTGGATGAGCAGTGATTTTTCGGTCATAATAATGTTTTGAGCGGACAAGATATATAAAGTTTTTTGATATGTGTCTATAATTGTAGACTCATGTGGACTGATGATGAGATAAAAGGGAAAATTCTGCACAAGCTTGTGCGTTTTGGAAAGTTTGAAGCAAGTCATACTGCGGTTGAAAATCTTCAGAAAGGATTTCCAAAAGAGGTTGTTGGACTTGTCAAAGACATGATTGTTGAACTGAAAAAAGAGAATATTCTGTTCACAAAAAAGACAAGTTACGGCGAACAAATTTCAATGAATCTTGACAAGAAAGAACAGATTATGCATTATGTTGAAATATTCTTAAGGAAAGAGTAGTCTATCCACTGCACGTTTTTTGCCATATCACCGCCGTTACATTAGGAAGAAAAAAAACGAACGTTCGAATTTTTCGCCTTCCTTCTGCGTCCAACGATTAAAAGTGCAATGTTATACCTCACCTCAGAAAACCATTTAAACCCTCCTACTCTGTAATTGAACTATGGGGGACGAAATTGCCATTACTTTTGAGACTTTGTACGATATTCTCATGCGGGAAAAGCAGCGTGATGAATTATTAGCGCTTGATCCGCAGTTCTTCCAAAATGTCATCATCTACCTGCAGGAGAAGATGAAGATATGGGAAAACATTGGCAAAGATGATGATTTATTTAGGCTCGGTGAGCGTGACCAGATTGAGAACGAAATAAAGAACATCAGGAAAGTGCTTAAAGACATTTACGAACGCAGAGAAAAAAAATTAATTGATCTTGCTCTCAATAAAAGCAGGATTGGGCAGGACATTGAAATTCCACATCTGCTCAAGGAAGAACAACAATTCTTCGAGTCACTCGCTCACATTCTTGACAACTATCGACATGGTGTGTTGTTTCAGGTATTGCATATGAAAATGCCGCAGGTTGAGGAACAAAAAATGGTGGTTGAAATAGAGTCAAGACCGCAAAAACAAAAGGAAACGATGATGGTTCGATTTGTGCATGCGGTTCCCAAGTTTGTGGCAAGCGATCTTGCGATTTATGGACCGTTTGATGAAGATGACATGGCAAACGTGCCGAAAGATGTCGGTGAATTGCTGGTGAAGAAGAAACGGGCAGAAGAGGTTAAGCTGTAGAAGCTGCTCGAAATGTTTATAAACAGCGCGCTATCTTGCTCTTTTATGAAGTATCCGAAAGTCGTGCGTCGGTTGTGCCCATATTGTAAGAAGCATACAGAACATAAAGTAACAAATGAGAGGTTTCGTGGCTTAAATAAAGCACATCCCATGTCGCATGGCTCAAAGTCTCGCGCACGCGCGCGTGGCCGAAGACGAGGTATGGGTAACTGGGGCAGATTTTCACGTCCGCCAATTTCACAGTGGACAATGACCGGAGCAAAAGTAAGCAAAAAAACCGATCTTCGCTATCAATGTAAAGAATGCAAAAAGACGCATGCGCAGCGCAAAGGCGTTCGTGCAAAGCGTGTGGAGATGGTGGAAGCATGAAAACAGCACCAACAAGTAATTTCGTTAAAGTGCGTTGCACGAAATGCAAGAATGAACAGATTGTTTTTGGAAATGCCAGCAGTCCTGTTGCGTGTCTTGTGTGCAATGAATTACTTGCAGAACCGACAGGCGGGAAAGCACAATTTCATGCTCGCGTATTGGAGGTTCTTGAGTAATGCTGTATCGTCGCGAAGGTTTTCCTGCCGAAGACGAACTTGTTCTTTCAACGGTTACAAAAGTTCTTCCGCATGTTGTTTTTGTCAATCTCGATGAATATGACAAGGGTGGCTTGATTCATATCAGCGAGGTTGCGCCGGGCAGAATTAGAAATATTCGCGAATATGTTGAACTCGGAAAGAAAATTGTTTGTAAAGTGTTGCGTGTCGATCAGCAGCAGGGACATATTGACTTGAGTCTGCGACGAGTTTCTGAAATTGAAAGAAAAGCAAAGCTCGAAGAAATTAAGCAGGAACAAAAAGCTGAAAAGGTTATTGAATTAGCTGCACGTGAACTGAAACAGAAAACGCAGGAGATTTACGAGGTCATCACGGCAAAAGTCTTTGAACAGTACTCTTTTGTTTATCTCTTTTTTAAGGACATTGCAGTGGGAAGTGTGAAAGCTGAAAAATATATTGCGGACAAAAAATTGTCTGAACTTATTCAGACGGTTGTTGAGGAAAGATTTAAACCGCAACATGTACAGATTAAAGGATATTTTGCATTGCATTGTTACGCATCGAATGGAGTTGAGATTATTAAAGAAGCATTGATTGGTGCAGAAAAGAAAGCGAAGAAGTCTGTACTTGCTTTTTTGTATATGGGCGGTGGCAAATACAAGATGACCATTGAAGCCGAAAATTACAAAGATGCAGAGCAGACAATTGAGGAAGTCACTGAATTTGTTGTAAGTACTGTAACAACGCACAACGGCAATGCGGAATTTGTGCGCGAAGGACAATGAAACGGCTATTGTATTGCGAACTATGTAAGAGTTATACGCTGAAAGAAAGTCATTGTGGTTCTGTTTCTGTTTTACATCAGCCGGCGAAATGGAGCCCTGAAGATAAGTATGGCAAGTATAGGTTGGAAGCACGGATGGAAGAATTGAAGAAGAAAGAGTTGGTGTGAGAAAAAAAATACTAAAAATGTTCTTGAGGGTCTTGTTCCGCTTTAAACAAATGTGGATTTTCGCGCATAAATTTTTCGATGAATTTTTCCATGCCGCCTTCGTTCACCATGTAGTTAACAACTTTGTCAACAGCTTTTTTTACTTCGGCACGTTCAGTTTCTCTCATGGCTTCTGATAAGGTTTTACATCCATACTCAATAATTCTTTCTTCTATTTTCCTGCGGCGTTTTTCATCTTCAATTTCGAACGCGTGGACTTTACCGTCTTGTTCCAAAATCTCGTAAAGCTTTCCACAGCCTTCCACATAACGTTTATTATAGCAAAGGCGTCTTTCCACTGGTTTGCCATCAATAAGTGCACGGTGATCGCCACGACCTTCAATGAAGTCTTTTGCACTTTCATAACCTGTTACTTCTTTAGGCTGCATGTGTGCTTTATTACCTCACAACTTTATAAGTATTTGCCAAAGTTTTTCTAGCGCCCGCCGTTACACAAGGAAGAAAAAAATAAAACGTTACGTACTTTTTTTTCGCCTTCCTTCTGCTTCAACGACGACCTCAGATGTCAATCGTCATGAAGAAGAAAGAGTTGGTGTGAGTTACTACTTTTCGGATACTAACGAAGTGAAAGTTTAAATAGAATTAATTTACAGCCGTATTATGAGACGATTATCAGCAATTGTACTTGCAGCGGCGTTGAGCTCGTGCGCTGGTTTAGAGAGTAGGTTAGAAAACAGGACAGACGTGCGTTCAGAAACAATCCACTATCAAAAAAAAGTTAGACAGCTCAAAGAAGATATATCCGAAATGTTTGAAGCTGAACCAAATCTTGCGACGGATCTCTCTTCTTGTGGTGCACTTTCACAAGTTTGGACTTCTAAATTAAAAGCCAGAGGATACGATGCAGAAAAAGCAAACAGTTACTCAGCATACACAGGTTATCACGGATTTACTGTTGTGCAGATAGATGGAGGCTCACCTATCATTGTTGATGGAACGTATCAGCAGTTTTTGGCGGAAGGCGGTTACAATCCCCGTTTGCCAAGTCTTCTATTTGTAGGAACGATAGACGAGTTAAGAGAATTGTTTCGAAAGAATAAAAGAGATTTTACATTCTACTTTGGGTGTAACATAAGGGAACAAGAAGGAGTAAAGCGTATTGATGATGAGCTGGCGACTAAATTTGTTGATGAAGTGTATGCTCAATAGTCGCGCTTGATTTGATTTATTATCGTTGTTACTTCAGGAAGAAAAAAAATAAACGTACGTATTTTTTTCGCCTTCCTTCTGCTCAAACGACGACCGCAAAGAATTATATAATTTGAGGTCATTCGTTTCTTGATGTATCAAGTTTTTCGCACAGCGCGATTTGAAAAAGAGATGATGAAGCAACTGTCAAGCGCTGAGCAAGAAGCGGTTGCCAACTTTGAGAAGAAGCATCTTGTTTTCGACCCTTACGTTGGAGACCATTTGGGCTATCCGTTTTTCCGTGAGAAAAAGTTAAGCGGAAAGCGCGTTTACTTTCTCATCTATGACGATGTTAAAATAGTTCTGATGGTATCAGTAAGCGATAAAAAAGCACAACACGATACAATTGAAGAGATTAAACTCCATTTGAAAGACTATTATGCTTTAGTAAAAGAAGTACTCACGCGACACGGCGGATACGGCCATGCTTAGCGTCTTCAAGGCTCTCAACAAGCTGGTCAATGAGTTTATGGTCTACCTTTTCGATTTTTTTCAAACGCTCATATTCAGCTTTAGAGATGGTTACTGTTTCCATGAAACAGGTTAAGCAATGCTTTTATTTAAACAATTCGCTTTTTAATATCCAATCACCGCTGTTACGAAAGGAAGAAAAAAACGTTTAAAAATAATTTTTCGCCTTCCTTCTTGCTCCAACGACGACCTAAGACGTCCGACGTCATGATGAAGAAGTTAGCGTTTTTGAGAGATTCTTCTGTTTTTGGCAAGTCTCGACAACTTTATATGTAACAGCAATCTCTCTTATTCATGAGAAAGGCTTTTCATTTCATTTGTTTGTTGATTGGAGCAGCACTCTTTTTCAGGCCACTCATACAGGGAGCTATCATTGGAACGCATTTAGCCATAGATGGCATGAGCATTCTTGGAATGATTATTTTTGTAAGCGCTCTCCTGCTCATCGTTACAGAGGGAGAATCTGAATTAGAAAAAAGTGTGAAGAAGTTATTTGTGAAAGACAAAACAGGCAAAGTGAGAATAGCAGATCCTGATTATTTGCTCGGCAATGAAATAGGACATCCCATATACCAAGAGGATGCTGAAGAAGTCCTTAAAGAGCTTGACAAAGAGTTTGGAAAAGATGAAAATCTTAAGGAAATACTTCAGACAGCTTTGAAGAAAGGAGGATATTTTGAACTTGCGTACAAGCAGCGTGATATGGCTTCGACATTAAAGAAAGGAGAGATTCCTTTTTACGCAGATGAGTTTCTCAAGCATTGGGATCCGAACTACAAGAAATTTGAAGCTCCAAAAAAAACATACCTGACCTATAAAGATGATGAGCGTGAGAAAATTACTACTGCTGGTCCCTATGATACCAGAGAAGTCCTGCCTGTTCTTGAAAAAAACATTAGTGGATTCAAAATAGAAGACAAACCGATAGGCACACATGATGTACATGTCAGTTATCAGGGTGCAAGGTTCCAGATTATGGCGGGAAGTAGGAATAGCTATGAGGTACCACGCCAGAATATTCTCAGAGCATTGAATCGGATTGTGCGTGAAGACGCTAAAACAGGCAATATTAGTGAAGGAGAAAAAACAGCACGATTGGAAGTCCTGAAAAATTATGTGTTCGAATGAAATCCTTTCTTGTGCAGGACTGCTTTCACGGCTGTATCCTGCTCCGCCATATGAATCTCATACAGGTGTCTTTTTCCAGATTTAACCATGCCATCCCTGACTGCATCAAGAGAAGAAGATAAGCCACTTTCAGCAGCATAAAAAACATCAAAATTTGTGCGGGCATAGCCCACGAGCAGGCAGGCGTGACCAATATTGTCGACGCGTAGTTCTTTGCCTGCATTGTCAGCAGCACATATCGCTTCGACAGTTGCCTGCGGAAATTGAAGGTGCACAGCATCGACAGTGTTTTTTTTATTATATTCGACAAGTGCTTTTACTGCACGTGTATTCTCTAATAGAGAAAGATCCCTCATCAGGTATCCAACAACAGAAATGCCAGGCATAGTCACATCTGGGATTTGAGCCTTTTTAAAATGCGCGTCCATTCATTTAACTCGATGGACTTATATATAAATCTTTCTTTTTTAGCTACTAATTAGGGGTGACTGTTTTTGTCCAAACATTTTTATAGCATAGGTACCCTTTGTCTTATTATGTGGCAGGCAATTAAGGAAGCAACTATTCCTGAGCTAAAAAATCCCATTCTTCTGGAAGGTTTGCCCGGTATCGGCAATGTAGGCAAAATTGCTATTGATTTTGTCATCGAAGAGCTGAAAGCAAAGAAAATCTATTCGCTTTTTTCATATACGTTTCCTCATTCAGTGTTTGTCAATGACGATGATTTGGTAGAACTGCCAAGCATTGAGATGTTTTACAAGAAGCTGGGCAAACGCGACTTGCTTATCTTGACCGGCGACGTCCAACCTGTTGATGAAGTCAGCAGCTATGAATTCTGTGAAAAAGTCATCGAGCTTGCAAAAAGCCTTCATTCAAAGGAAATAATCACTACTGGTGGCATTGGTTTGGCAGCAGTACCAGAGAAAGCAAAAGTGTACATTACGGGTAACAATAAAGAAATCATTAAGAAATATGCAAAAGGAACGAATGTTGAAACAAAAATTCATGGCGTTGTCGGACCGATTATTGGAGTTTCTGGCTTACTTGTCGGTTTGGGAAAAATGCGAGGCATGGACGCAGTTGCGCTTCTGGCAGAAACCTATGGACACCCGATGTACTTGGGGGTAGGTGGAGCGATAGAAATATTACGCGTGTTGAATATAAAGCTGGGCATCAAACTGAATTTAAACAAGCTGAACAAAGAAATAGAACATCTTGAGAAAGAGACTATCAAAAGAACGAATAAGATAAGTGCCATTACCGAAGCAATGAAAAAAGGCAAGAACGAAGCGAGTTATATAGGATGATTGTGTTTGTTCTTGTCGGAATTTGCATCGCTGCGTTTATCGCTCAGACGGTGATTCCAGGATTTACTGGACTGTTCGTGCTGGTGTCAGCACAGGTTCTTGAGCGACCATGGACACTCGTGACGGCGATTTTTTTACATGGAGATTTAGGTCATTTATTGTTCAACATGTTTGCGCTTACACTGTTTGGAGCGATTCTCGAAAGCATTGTTGGGAGAAAGAAATTTTTGCTCATCTTTTTTGTTGGCGGAGTGATTGCAAGCATTGGGTCGATTTTTCTATATAAAGCTGCGCTTGGCGCGAGCGGCGCTATTTTTGCGATTCTTGGAACACTGGCAATTCTTCGTCCAAAAATGCAAGTATGGGTAAGCTTTGTGCCGATGCCCATGATTGTTGCTGCGGCGGTGTGGGCAATCGGTGATTTTATTGGATTATTTGTACCCAGCGGGATTGCGAATCTGGCGCATCTCGTTGGGCTTGGATTTGGCATTGGAAGCGGATTGTACTTGCGCAGAGGGTTTTCAGAACAACGAGAAGAGCCGCTTGATGAAAGAAGTGAGAAGCTGATTGATGAATGGGAGAAGAAGTGGGTGAAGTAGGGGTTATTCTAAAAGTTGTAATGCGTTCCATGTTCTAATGATTGAAATTTCTTTGTACTTATTTAGACAAAGCAAATCTTTATCACCGCTGACACAATGGTATTAGAGTCAAGGATTAGTTTGAGCATGTCTTACTTCCTTGATTGCTTTTTGTACATCAGCCCTTGTTAACCCTATCTGTTTTGCTGCGTCGCGGAGAGGTTTTGCTATTTCATCAAATGTTTTTGCGTTGATTCGGCAGTGTCCCAACATATTCATCTTTGGTAGGTAATATGTGCTCTTTTTATACTTTGTCCGCACACGAGATTTGGCTTATGCTTTGGGCAAGCTGTGACTTATAGACGCCCCAGTGATCGCTGTTACGAAAGGAAGAAAAAAAATAAACGTACGTACTTTTTTTTTTGCCTTCCTTCTGCTTCAACGACTACCTAAGACGTCAAACAGTACGTTTACGACACATTGTGGGGTACACTCGTTAAGTAAATTTAATAAGACGAAACATATTCTTTCTCAACAATGTCCATCATCAAAGAGGTGTATGCACGTGAAGTACTTTCAGCTTCTGGGGTACCAACACTTGAGGTTGATTTATTACTGGATGGTTTCATTGCACGCGCTGCTGTTCCAAGCGTGAGAGAACAGGAACATGCGGTTGTGCTGCGGGATAAAAAGCAACGTTTTCAGGGCATGGGAGTAACGTATGCTGTCGAACTTCTCCAACACTATGCAGGTAAGTATCTCATTGGAAAAGATGTGCGACAACAATGTGAGATAGACCAACTGCTTCTTTCGCTCGATGGCACGAAGAATAGACAATCAGTCGGCGCAAATGCTTTGCTTGGACTGAGTATGGCAGTATGTCGCGCAGGGGCTTATGCGAAACAAGTGCCGTTGTATCAGCATATCGCTGACATCTATGGAAAAAAAATAAAGATGCCATCGCTGCTTATTCCAATGCTTTCTACGCGGATGATGACCCGCGATTTCATGAGCATGTCACGCGGCTCAGTAAAAGAACAAGTGGAAGCTGCGCATTCAGTTCATAAAGAATTGGGGAAGATTGTTCGTCGTGACGCTGTTGTCAAGAACGGAATATATCAGGCATCAGTAATGCATCCGCAGGACGCGATTGAACTTTTGTTGCGTGCAGCGAAATGCGCAGGAAGCAAAATAAGTATAGGCATGCGCTGCGTGCCTGAGCATGAACAGGATAAGTATGTCTTAAGCGGCACGACATTACACGCATCGCAGGTTGTTGAGCATTATCTCATGCTGGCAAAAAAATATCCGCTTGCCTATATTGAAGATGCTCTTGGTGAACAACATAAGAATGAATTGCACAAGCTTATGTCGCGTGTTCGTGTGTCGATTGGAGAAACGGCGCTTTCTCACGCATGGAATGTACGAAGATTTGCACGCGAAAAAGCAGCAAATAATGTAACATTGCGATTACACCATCAGGCTACTATTACAGAAATAATGGAAGCGGCACGCGCTGCACATAAGAATAGGTGGAGTGTTTGTGTGGCGACATCACCGCATGAGACTGCGGATGATTTTCTTGCGGATTTTGCGGTGGGAATTGGAGCGGATTACATGAAAGTAGGATTGTTTCATGCAGAGAACGTCGCTAAGATAAATCAGCTGCTGAGAATTGGGGAGAATATATAAACCGTTTATGTGAAGTTCTTTTTATGAAGCTTACTGACATTCAAAATAAAATTCCTCAGCAGTTATTTGATATTCTTTCTTTGTCCATTACAGAGCTTCGTCCGTCGCAGGAAAAAGCGATTGCTGCCGGATTGCTTGAAGGCAAGAATCTTCTTGTGTGTACGCCCACGGCCAGCGGAAAGACGTTGATTGCTGAACTCGCGAGCGTTAAGCGCATCCTCGAAAGGAAAGGAAAAGCAGTGTACATCGTACCATTGAAAGCGCTTGCGAACGAAAAGCATCGCGATTTCACGTTGCGCTACGACAAGATATTGAAAATTGCGTTAAGCAGTGGGGATTTTGACAAAAGTGATGTTGGTCTTGCTGAAGCTGACATCATCATAACAACGAGCGAGAAGCTTGACTCACTCATGCGTCATGCTGTGCCGTGGATACAGCAAGTTGCAACGATTATCGTTGATGAAATTCATTTGCTGAACGATGCGAGCAGAGGTCCGACGCTTGAAATTCTTTTGACGATGTTACGACAGCGCACCAAAGCACAAATTATTGGATTGAGCGCAACCATAGGCAATCCTCAAGAGCTTGCGGCATGGCTTCAGGCTGAGCTTGTTCTCGATGACTGGAGACCGGTAAAACTGAAGAAAGGAATTTTTGTGAATGGAGAGATAAAGTTTTATGATTAGGCGGGGTAAGTAACGACAAAAACGTGGCCAATCATCGCTGTTACGAAAGGAAGAAGAAAAAAAGTTTAAAGCGTGATTTTTTTCGCCTTCCTTCTGCTTCAACGCGAAAAGTTTATATATAACAATGTTTACATTGTAATACATGCTTGTTGTTAAAGATGCGATGGTGCTTATTCATCTATCAAAAATGCTGCTCATTGAGAAAAGCTGCAAGTACTTTGGAGCGGTCATAATCCCTCTTCTCATAGAAAAAGAAGTTACGACCGGCGCCTATCCAGATGTACATTTTGTTGTTGACTTGATAAAGCGGGGTGTGCTTACTGTTAAAGATGTTAAAAACAAAAATCTCATAAGAAAGGCAAACGAGTTCAATATTCAAGGCGGCGAGGCAGAGGCTGTTGCTCTTTACTGGCAAGAACAAGCTGATTTGCTTGCAACTGATGATGATAACGTACGAAAGAAAAAAGATATATTGGGATTGCAGATTATAGGGACGCCTGCGATTCTGTTGCAGCTCTTTAAAGAAAAAGTGATTAATAAGACTGAGACATATGATGCTTTAAACATCCTTAAGAAAACTGGATGGTTTTCCAGCATTGTCTTTGATAAAATTCGTATGGAGGTTGATAAGAATGGCTGACGTTGTTGCATTGCGAATGGACGATGACATTTTACATAGAATTGATCAGCTGCGTGAAAAATCAACGGACAGAAGTACGATGATAAGGGAGCTGGTCGAAAGAGGATACAAAGATATAATACGAGAGAAAGCTGTACAATTATATCGCGAAGGTAAAATAACGTTTTCTGAAGCTGCTCATCGCGCAGAGCTCACACTCTGGGAAATGCAGCGTGTGTTGGTTGAGAGTGGCTTTCGGTCGGATTATTCGATTGAAGAGCTGGAGAAAGAAGTTGCACTTATTGGTGCTAAACACTTTAGAAAGAAAAAGTAAAAGAATTACTCACGCGACACGGCGGATACGGCCATGCTTAGCGTCTTCAAGGCCCAAATCCCTGCTGTTACGACAGGAAGAAAAAAAATAAACGTTTAACGTATTTTTGGTCAAATTGTGCGCAATTTGCCCTACTCCGCTTTCTGCGGAAAGCTCCGTCGCGCCACGGAGGACATTATTGCACTTTAGTTACGATTGACTTATTACGTACCCTCACGCCAATCCCAGATTCTTCAATACCAAATCCCGATTAAAAAGCGTCAAATCATCGTATTCTTGTCCTGTTCCAACGTATAAGATAGGCTTTTGCGTCACGAAACTGATGCTTAATGCTGTTCCGCCCTTGTCATCGATGTCCGCTTTGGTCAGAATGATTCCGTCAATGCCAATCTGAGAATTAAATTTTTCTGCCTGCTCAATGCAGTCATTGCCGGTAATACTTTCACCGACAAAAATCTTTAAGTCGGGCTTTGTAACGCGAACGATTTTTTTAAGCTCGTCCATCAGATTGCTGTCGCTGTGTAATCGTCCAGCCGTGTCAATCAGGACAACATCAATATTGTTTTTTTCCGCAAATTTTATCGCGTCAAAACCCACCGCGGCAGCATCTGCGCCATAATTGTGTTTGATGACACGGATGCCAAGCTTTTGTCCGTGCTCTTCAAGCTGCTGAATGGCTGCGGCACGAAATGTATCGCCAGCGGCAATCACACAGCTTTTTCCTGCGTCTTTCATCAGATGAGCAATTTTAGCAATTGTTGTTGTCTTTCCTGAGCCGTTAATACCGAAAAATGCGATGACGAACTGTTTTTTTGAGACATACTGAAGAATGTCTTTGGAATCTGTAACGATTGTAGCCAAACTGTCTTTCAGGCTCTGCTGCACAACCTGTTCAAGGTTACGCGGCAACGGACGATTGACAAGCTTCTGCTTCAAATCCTCTTTTATCTTGTCGACAACGTCAAGTGCAACGTTGCTTTCCAGAAGAACGCGCTCCAGTGGACCGAAAAGCTCAGTGAATTGCTCTTCCGATAACGTTCGGGTGGTGATAAACTCTTTTGCTTTTGTGAAAATGCTTTTTTTTTCTTCCTTGACTGGTTCAGACTGAATTTTTTCTTCTTGTTTTGTGCTTTTTTCTTTTGGTGCAGGTTCTTTTTGCTGCTCTTTTGATTTTGTTTCGGCTTTGGGTTTTTGTAGTTCCGCCAGCTCGACAGGAATGCAGATGCCTTTTTTGTCATCACATATCATTCCGGGAGGATGCTTTTCAGTCGGCTTAACTTTCTCCGTTTTTTTTTCACTGGGAGCATGTTTTTTTTCAGGTGCGATAATTTTCTTCGCTTCTGGTTCGCGTGGTTTTTCCTGCTGCGTTTCTTCTTTTATTTCGTGTACAGGTTCAACCGCAGCTTCCGCTTTACGCGAGAAAATCGACAGAGAAGACTTCAGTTTTTCCCTGAGCTTACTAAACAGTGCCATTGAGCTCCTCGAGCAGTGCATTTGCATGCTCAGCTGTTTCCTGCATTGTTGCGCCAAGATGAGCTTTTGCCTGCTCGATTTCTTTTATCTGGTTTTCGACGAATTGAATTGCCTGCGGGATGGTTTTTGTGACTGCAACGTTCGCTCCAACAGACACCAGCAGCTCCGTAAATGAATCTGCGCTGACTTTCGCAAAAAAAGAAGGGGCAACGGGAACAAAAAGGGGCGTGCCTTTCTTTACATTCTGCATCTCTGCCAGACTTTCTTTGGTGCTGGTGTATTCGACAAGCTTTTCGTCAAGCTCTTCGCTGTATTTCTGTAACAGTTCAAGCTGCTGCTGCAATTCCTGAAATTTTTGGACGTTCTTTTTTGCCATAATCATTTCAGTGAGCGTATGACTTATAATACTTTCGTCGTCGAGAGAGAAAAAATAAAGTTCAAAAAATATATTTTTTACAAAATAAAAAAAAGTTATGAAAAAAATTCAACGTTTTTTTTCTCGTCGGTAAAACAACTATTTGTTCAAAAAATATTTTCTTACAAGTCACAAAATACAAAAAGTTTATAAAGTAAAAAAGTATTCTTTTCTTCAACGCGTTGAGACGTGACTAAACGTTTCCGCGGAGGCGAAGAAGAGAAAGAAATGGATCAAAACCAATCGTTCGGAGCGCACTCAGGTGCAAACGGTTCCGATCGGTCAATATTGATCGGTCAACAAAAAGGGATTAGAGTTTATCGAAAGGTAAGTGGTCAGAAGATTTCTTCAGACCTTGCAGAGTTAGAAAAGAAATTCGGCAAGAAAGGAATTTTGATTGGGCGCCCAATACCACGTGATTTTTTTGAGACCACGGGAAAAGGCGAAAGTGATAATGATATTCATGCGGGAAGCTATCATCTCGCGCTGCAGGAAGCAGGCATTGAGCGGGCAAATATCATGAGCTACTCAAGTATCATGCCGGCAATTGCGCGCAGAATCAGCAAGGAAGATGGCATGAAGCAAATCATTCATGGAGAAGAACTGAAAGTAATTCAGGCAAGCTCCAGCATCGACACAACAAAAGGCGAGCAAAGAGCAACCGCAGCAATTGTCTACGGCTTCCTTTATCCAAAAAGCGGTGGAGAAACTATCGGGGGGCTTGTCTGTGAATACAGCAAGCATGGCACGATTGAAGAGGCACGGGCACAACTCACTGCATGTTTGAAAGAGCTTTTTGAAAGCAGAGATGCAATGGGAAGGCGCTTTGCGGATGATTGTGAGCTGAGAGACGTTCGTTTCATCGCAGAGTCAATCGAGCCGAAGAAGCGCTTTGGAACTGCATTGGCAGTTATTGCGTTCGTCAACCACTTTGTTCCTGTCTTGGGACAGAATGTTGTTCGTGCGCTGGAAATGCCGATTGCTGATATGCATTAATTTTTTTTTTCATTACATGTCAAAAACCCCAAGTGAGGCGCTGACTTATGTAATTTTTTATTCTTACTATGGGTTTTTGAGCATGCTCAGAAATACAACATTTCTGGCACACCAGAAACAGCAGTTTCTGAGTGCATCAGCTTTTCACCAATGGATGATTAGGAAAGAGTGAAAAGCTAAATGTTTTTATATTATTGCTGATTTTGTTTCGCTATGAAAACCGTTCGTGTTGCGCTTGTTCAGATGAGCATGAGCAATTCTATGGATGCAAATCTTGAAAAAGCACTGCAGCGTATTGCCGATGCAGTAAAACAGGGGGCACAGGTTGTCGCGCTTCCAGAGCTTTTTTTGTCACCCTATTTTCCGCAGCAGAGGAAAGATAAAGGTTCGGATAAGTATCTCGTTACTGTTAATTCTGCATATGTCGAGCAGCTGATGAGCGCTTCGCATGAGCATGGCATTGTGCTGGTCGCAGGTTCACTCTATGAACAGGGAAGAAAAAAATACAATACGTCATTGGTTTTTGATAAAGGCAAATTGCTGGGAAACTATCGTAAAGTGCATATTCCACATGACCCTGGATTTTATGAACTGGATTATTTTACGCCCGGAAAAGACTATCAGGTGTTTGAAACAAAAGTTGGGAAGATAGCCGTGCTTATCTGTTACGACCAGTGGTTCCCTGAAGCTGCGCGAAGTGTCGCGTTGCGTGGAGCCGATATCATTTTCTATCCTACGGCCATCGGACATGTTGAAGGCATTGACGAAACAGAAGGCGACTGGGTAGACGCTTGGGTAACGGTGCAACGCGGACACGCAATTGCAAATAATGTTCATGTCGCAGCTATCAACAGGGTTGGAAAGGAAGGAAAAACGACATTTTTTGGCAATTCGTTTGTTTCCGGGCCGTTTGGGACAGTGCTGGCGCGCGGCTCTGAACAGGAAGAGCTTATTATTGCAGACTGCGACTTTTCTGAAAATAAAAGAGTTCGGGACGGATGGAGATTTTTTGCCAGCAGACGACCGGATACCTATAAGCTTACGAAGGAATAACCATGCACCAACTGCCTCGCGAATTAGGATATTGTATGCCTGCGGAATGGGGAAAGCATGAGGGTACATTGCTTGCATGGCCGCACAACCCAATAACATGGGAAGGTATCCTGAGGGAAGCGGAAGAGGTTTGGCTTCAGATGATTGAGGCGCTGCATACGGGCGAGAAAATATTTCTGTTGGTGAATGACGCAGCTGAGGAGAAGAGAGTACGCGCATTGTTACAGAAACGTCATATTAATCTCGGACAGATTGTATTTTTAAGACTTACAACGGGTGATGTATGGTTAAGAGACAGCGCGCCGATATTCGTGAAGAGTAAGGATAAACGAGCTGCTGTTCAATGGATATTTAACGTGTGGGGCGAAAAGTATGATGACATTATGGTTGATAAAGGATTGTCAGAACGGATTGCTGTTGCGCTGAAAGAAAAAAGTTTTTCGCCGGGAATTGTTTTGGAAGGCGGCTCTATCGATGTCAATGGGAAGGGGACGTTACTTACGACTGAACAATGTCTGTTGAACAGGAACAGAAACCCAATGCTGACAAAATCAGAGATTGAACATTATTTGAAGGATTATCTGGGTGTAAAGCATGTTGTCTGGCTCAAGGAAGGCGTGGCAGGCGATGATACTGATGGTCATGTGGATGATTTTGCGCGATTCGTGAACGAAACTACCGTTGTTTGTGCGTTTGAGGAACATGAAAATGATAAGAATTACAAGATTCTGCTTAGGAATTATGAGCTGTTGCAGAAGAGTTGTGACCAACAGGGTAAGAAATTAATTGTTGTCAAACTGCCCATGCCACGGCTTGTTCAAGGAAAAGAAGGTCGATTGCCTGCAAGCTATGCTAACTTTTACATCGGGAATAAGGTGGTGGTTGTGCCTATCTTTAACGATAAGAATGACCAGAAGGCGCTGGATATATTGCAACGATTCTTTCCTGACCGGAAGGTTGTTGGGATTCGTTCAGAAAAGATTGTCGAAGGGTTTGGCGGATTGCACTGCGTGACACAGCAGGTGCCGGTGTAGGAAAATATATAAATGAATAAGAGTAGTACGTACTTATGTCAGAAAGGCAAATACTTGAGGAGTTGAAAGAGATAAAATCTAAATTGAAATTTATCAGAAAGCATATGGTAGATATTGATTCAATCTTAACGCCTGAAGAAGAAAAGCGGTTTAATGAAAGCTTAGAAGAGTTCAAAAAGGGGAAAACGATTTTTTAGGATATTTTCTTTTTGAGCAGAAGGAAAGCGATAAAAAAAGTACGTAAAACGTTTTATTTTTTTCTTCCTTTTGTAACGGCACTACTGTCACTTGGCACGTAACTAGTCTAAGTGTTGAGTTTGTAACGAGTGCAACCTTTTCCTGAATTGAGTATATGCTTTTTCGTGTCTGTCAATCGTTAAGAGCCAGATAACATTCTCTTTCACGCAATAAACAAGCCGAATGTTTGATGTAATTTCTTCACGATAACGGTTTTCTCCGCCGGATAAATGCTTCAACCGCAACGGATTTTTTTTAAATTTTGTTCTTTTTCTTGTAAAATATCTCCAACTCTGAGGTGCCAAGCTTGTCTAAGTCTCTAAAGAAATCTGGATGTTCTTTTACAATCCATTCACTCAATTTTTACTCCTCTTTTTCGCAGGTAATCATCAAGCTCTTTTTCGGATTTACCTTCGACTTTAGCTTCGTCAATATCTTTCATTCGTACTGCCACTTTTTCGTCAAGTGCTATCTCTACATCATCAATAAGTGTTTCGACATCTGCTAATATTTTTGTAAATGCTTTTTTGCGAATGGTTAGAGTTTCCATAAGAGGTATATGTGAATTATTTTGCTTATATATTTATCGTACAAATTAGGATACAGATGTTGTTGTAACTTACCATCGATATAAATTATGTGTGCCTTCGTACAATGCGTTAAAAATATCCCTGATAAGTTCTTTCGGCGGGTGATACAGAGATGTTTCTTGAACGAATTCTCCAAGCTCAGGCGCTATATTTGTTGGTGTAATCACAGTGAGTGTAGGATGTTTCGAATTTGACATGATGAAACTGAGTTCAGGCGCAACAACAACAGGCGCTGAGGAAAACATTAAGGCTCTGAGTAATCCTGATTCTGATGTGCAGCGTCGTCCCTCTCCATTTCCGGGTTCAAATACAAGGACTCTTTCTTCTTCAAAATCGGCATCTCCAAATGTGCCGTAGAGTTTAGTAAACTGGTCGGCAACATGTAATGCAGTTTGGGCAGGGTCGCTGCGCCACTGAACACAAAGTGACAATGGTTTAACGTAGCGCGTGGCTTCAAAGATGAGTTTCCCATCCAAACTCAATTCGCAGTCCAGCGTGCCCGCTTCTTCTGTGAATAAAATATGTTGATTCATGAATATCTTTTTTAGATGGCATTATTTAAATTTGATGGGGCAAAATCATATCTCGGACGGAGATTTTAGTCCGTCAAGGTAATGACCAAATTTTTTCGGCTTTCTATTTTTCCAGTTGCCTTTGTTATACGCATAGCTCGCAAGCAACGGCAGAGAAATCGTCGCTTCAGCAAATACCATTTGTTCGTATGTTGTATCGACTTTGCCCCAGCTGCTTGCTTCTTTCAATGTTGAGCTTGAACATGCGCCATCGCGGACGTCTGCGACCGTCAGCTGGATGGCATACTTGTGTACTGGTACCTCTTTTCCCAATACTTCTGCACAAACGACCGTGTCCTGAGCGAAATTCTTTGGAACGCCGCCGCCAATCATGAGCAAGCCAGACGTTGGTGATTGCATTTTAATCTTGGTTAATTCGAGAAAATCTTTGACTGAATCAATTGAAACATGAGCTTTGGGTGAATGCCATTGGTGATGCACAAGTCCAAACCCAGCAGAAGAATCTGAAAATGCCGGACAAAAGATAGGAACACCATGTTCATAAGCGAGCTGCACCAGCGAATCTTTCTTTTTTGCGTTTTTTTGTAAATATTTGCCCATCTCGCGAATGAATTCACGGCTTGAAAAAACTCCGGATTTGAGTGTGTCAGCAATCTTTGCGATGCTCTTGTCGCATACCTGCAACTGTTCTTCGTCAATATACGTATCGTAAATTCTATCGATGTACAGGCTGCGAAGCTTCTTGTCATCGACATGTGGTGTGCCCTGATAATGCTTGAATCCGAGCGCTTCAAAGAAGTCCATATCAACAATGCTTGCGCCCGTGGCGACAATCGCATCGACCATGTTGTTCTTGACCAATTCTGCGTAAATCTGCATACAGCCACCTGAGCTTGTGCTTCCTGCCAGCGTCAGAATGATAGTACAATCTTCCTCTTTGAGCATCATGTCATAAATTTCAGATGCGCGTGCGAGGTCACGCGAAGAAAAAGACATATGTGAAAAACTTTGGATGATGGGTGTTGAATCGAAAGAAGTAATGTCGATGTGCTTCACTTCTTTTTTCAGAAGGTCTTTCTTGCTTTCAGGCATCTCGGGAGAAGAAGGTAGGAATTATTTAAATCTTTAGAATTTCAGTACGTAATTAGTCGATTACATTTATCTTTGTAAAAATGTTGTTCTTCTTCATGGCAGCGACGGTCATTTTGTGCTCAAAATGCCCTACTCCGCACGCTGCGAGCGTGCTCCGTCGCGCCACGAAGAACAACATTTTTACTACTATTTTACTAACGACTTATTACGTACGAATTTCATCAGTCTGTGAACAGTAGTAATTGGATGGAATTCTGAGATATCAAAAACGCTCTTTTTTTGACACATTTCGTGAAGGAACTGATTAATATTAGATTCTAATGCAATAATCTTCACGCGAAGTGCGCTTCGCTAGTCACGTTCGGCAGCTGCCTCGTGACCACGCGAAGTGCGAGTTATAGACTCCCAGCAACTGTCGCTACGAAATGTCAGAAACTTTCCAAGTTACACTGGTGGCGAAAGTTTCTGAGCATGCTCAAGAACCACCAGTCATCACTCCTTTCGGTCGCTATAGATGGAGTGGCATGATACTGGTGGTTCTTGACAGGAAGAAAAAAAAAGTTTAAAAGTGTTTTTTTCGCCTTCTTTCTGCTCTTACGACTACAGCACATTCACGAGAACGAAAGATGACTTACTGTTGTAGAAATCCCAGGGCTTCATCTGCAGCCACAGCTTCAGGTCCGCCTGTTCGGTTGCCGTACACAAAACCGTTCTTGTTGGTAATTATTCCGGCGCCAACAAAAGGACTGCCGAGATTAATTGTTCCTCTGGTAACGGGAACGCCAAAAAGCTGTGACATCCAATCTGCCTGCTCTTCATTAATGAATGCTGACGCAAGACAGCCTTTGCCGTTCAAAGAAATTAATGAACCGATGGTTGGAATGTACTGCATCGGATTGATTTCGATGTGCTTCACACCAAGAGCTGCTGCGATTTCATCTTTTAACGGCTCAAGAACAGGAGAGATAATGCAGGCTTGGTCATTTGCAATCAAATTGTTGCCCAGTGCGTTGTAATCGGTTGAAAGAATGTGATGTTTGATGCCATGGTACTCAAGAAGTTTTACAATAACTGTCAGTTCATGTTCTTCAATCGCTGCAGGTAGAAGAATGCAAGAATTGTTGCCGGTGGCAAATGCACCAACAAGTGAAGAACGATAGACGCTTAATCGGTGAACAGGCACTTTAAGGACTTTTTCTATTTTATCGGCATCTTCTTCGCTGACATCAGTACCAACAAAACAGACTTTGTCGTTCGCAAAGCCGTACAACCCGACATTTGGGTTCTGTTGGACTGATAAGCTTAAAAGATGGGTCATAGGAGGACTTCTTTATTTCATCTATTTAATACTTTTTGGATTTAATCAGCCACGCTGATGTCAGCCATCAGTCCAGAGTAGTCACAAAAACTTATATTGGATAAAGCTTTTTCCATTTTCAAACGCTAACCCAAAGACGACAGAAGGTCGAAATACAATCTGTCTGTGTGTGCCCGTATTTCGTAAAGTCAAACGGGATGAGCACAGAAGCGCATTACCTCCGGGACGGGGGGACTTAAAGCTTGTGGAGCATCCATTGGGTATGCTATGAAGCAAGAAGCCCACAGTTTGCTATGTAGGTGGTTCACAAACTATTCTGCTTTCTTTCCATTGACCAGCTCAATCCCAATCTCTCCAAAATGCTCTTTTTGTAGTAAATCAATCTTGCGTTGATTATCTAAATGAAGCAATGGAATGAACGTAAAAGCCTTTTCTTCTTTTGTTGCATCCTGTGGGAGAAGTTGTGTAAATGTCAGCGGTTTTTCGTTATGATGAAAATAGGTTTTAATCTTTGAATAGATGTCACGGATAACCTGCGTAATGTCAAATTTTCGTTTTGGAATGGTGATTTTGATTGTCGGATGTTCACGTTCCAGCTTGCGCTTCTTGACTTCCAGTGCCTGCTGCAAGGCTTCTGCCAAATCGTAAATCGTGATTTTTCTATGACGAGGTTGTGGCGTTCTCGGGATGAGTGGGGGTTTTTCTTCGTCAATCTTTTCAGCGACGTTGAACAAATCCTGAGAAAATTCCGAGAAGAAATTGTCGTCCATCTGCTCCTGTGTTCGTGCGAGAAGTCTATCTAATTCACTCATGCCATGTTCCAGCAGATGCTCAGTTTTTATTTTTAATAGGATGGCAGCTGCCAGCAGAACTTTACCTGAGATACGGAAATCATGCTGCTTCAGGCCTTTGATTGTTTCGATGTACTTTTGCGAGAGAACGGAAACATCAATGTCCCAAGGATTCATTTGTTCGTTACGGACTAAGTCGTAAAGAATTTGTTTCCACGTAACATCGTCTTTGTCAAGAAGAAGTTGAATGGTTTCGTGCATGAAGGGATGAATGGGGATTGGTTTTTAAAGTTTTAGAATTCTAATAGCCGTGTTGCTTTCTGAGTTTGTCTAAGATTTGCCTTTCTCGCAATATATACCACTTGAGATAGTTTTCTGCAATACCATCCTGTAGAACTGTCGCAAGACTGTACGATGCCAGGCTCACGTATTTCAGATTTTCAGGTGCATCATCGCATAACATGCTTGTTGTAAGCGAAACTGCTCCCACTATTCTCGCAAACATGCCCACGATGTCACATAAGTTCACATACTCATTCGAAAATTTTTTCGGCAGTAGGGTATTTTCAGTTAGTACTGTTAGACGCGGCACTGGCAAGGGTGCAAGTGTTAAAAAAAGTCTGCGGCATATATCACTCAGTGTGCTCTGTTTGTTCATGTAACTCTTTCAAACCTATACTCCAACATCCCCATCACTGGCTTGAATTTCCCTTTTGAGTAAATCTCCAACAATTCCAAAAATTTTATACCGACGCCATTGTAGGGATTGAAGAGAAAATCTACAATAAATGAGCAATCCTGAGCTCTTTGAAGCACAGTAGCTTTCAGTTCTGCTTCATCAGGTACCGTTGGACTTGGGAAGGGAATACCATATTCTTTTGCCAGTTGTTCACATCCATAGACTCTGGCAAGCCTTCTTACATCTGATTCATCTTCTACAGGTTGTTGCCAAGACTCATTGAGATATCCTTTTTCTTTGAGGCAGTACCTAAAATTAGTGATTTTTGAATCAAGTCCTTGTATGATATCGTCAATAACAGGTGCAAAGACACGACGTCCTTTAACTTCTCTAGTCCTAAATTGTTCGATTAATTCAAGAGCTTCTTCTCTGTTTGGCTTGTGTCCTCGGAGCCATTTACCAGTAAGCTCCGATCTTTGCTCAGGTGTTAATGTCATCGTTTAGTGAATACAAGCTTTGTAAATAAAAATTACGTTCATTTTTTAACCGTTTCATAGAAATATTTATAAGTAAAAACATATTACGGTCAATTTATGGACAAAATACAGCTCGACTTGATTGACAGGAAGATACTGGCAGAACTTGACAAGAATTGCCGCATTCCGAACTCGATTTTGGCGAAGAAAGTCCGCAAATCACGAGAAGCTGTCAAATATCGTATTCAGCAGCTGCAGAAAAAAGGAGTTGTCCAGGGTTTTATTACATCGATTAATCCAAACAAACTTGGTTATTTCATGTTTAAAGTTTATTTGAAGCTGGAAAACATTCCTGCCGAACGAGAAAAGTTTTTCGAAGAGTTGAAACAGAACAAAGATGTCTACTGGATGGGCATCTCTGATGGCGCGTTTGATTGTGTTTTTGCCATCCTTTCGAAAAATATAACGGAATATTATGAAAAAATCAATGTATTACTTTCAAGATGGGAACGTCTCATTGTCAGCAAAATATTAGGGACGATGGTGGATACACGACAGTATAATAAAAAATTCTTTACAAACGAGAAAGATAGCCCTGTTGTTATCTTTGCTGGAGATGTTGTTGAAAATAAAGTTGATGAACTGGACATTAAAATTCTCAACGTTCTTGCGAATGATGCACGAATCGCTTTGGCTGAACTTGCGCGAAAAGTGAAGTCAACCATCGAAATTGTTCGTGGGCGCATGAGGAAAATGGAAGAGAAAGGGATTATTCTGAGTTATAGATTATCCGTTGACCTGAACAAGTTGGGTTTGGAATTTTTTAAAGCAATTATCTATTTTCGAACATTATCTGAAAGAGATGAAAAAGCATTGTTTGAATGGATGCGTACACATCCTTATTCTCTTTATTACATCCGAAGCCTCGCCCCGTGGGAAGTGGAATTTGAGTTTGTGGTGGAAAGCTATCAGCACTTTAATCAAATCATTAACGAATTACGGCAGAAATTCCCTCACGTCATCAGAAATTATGAGCATTTGATTATGATTTATGAGAGCTGGATGCCGGCGTATAGAGAAATGCTTAAAGCTGATTGATAATTCTTCCGCAATCTTTAAATAGTTGTCTATACTATGTCTATACATGCTTGCGATAAAAGAACAGCTCAGGAAAACAGTCGTCAAGTCAGGCAATGGAGGAGCAGTTTGGGTTCCAAAAGACTGGCTTGGCGAAGAGGTAGTTGTCATACTTCCTGAAAAGCCGAAGCTTGGACTGCATGAACAAGTAATCCATGCGCTTGAGCCTTATCTCAAAGACATTATGGCAGTCGGCATTTACGGTTCCTATGCACGGCATGAGCAGACAAAAGATTCAGATATTGATGTTCTTGTGATTACGAAAGACAAACTTCGCCTGAAAAAACAAGGACTCGACATCATGTCGATGACTGCGGAGCAATTAGAAAAAGCTATTGTCAAGTATCCTGTGATTTATTATCAAATCGTGCAGGAAGTCAAACCGCTCATCAATGCATCTGTTTTGGACACATTGAAGAGCATACCACTCAAAAAAGAGTCGTTCAAAGCGTACATCAAAGAAACGGAAGAGCATCTGCAGAGCAGTCGTGAGCTTCTTGAACTGGATAAACTTGATGGTGTATTTATCAAATCTTATTCCATTGTTTATTCTGCACTGTTGCGACTACGGGGACTGTTTATCGTCAGTTGTTTTCTTGAGAAAAATGCTTTTACGAATAAAAAGTTCAGGAAATGGGCAGTGAGTAAAGGATTAGACGATTTCGATAGACTTTATGGGGTATATAGGCTTGTGCGGGATGACAAACCAGTACGTGCACGGATTGAAACAAGAAGTGCTGAAAATATGTTGAAAATAATGGAAAGAATGTTGAATACTTTGAAAGAGCGTATATGGTAAACAGAAAGAAAAGATTACAAAGAGGGATTGATTCGCTGGAAAAACAGATACAGTTGCATGAAGAAAAGCTTGCACATGCCGAGCAAGAAGACAACATAGAGCTGGCTGGCTATTACAAAAAGGAGATTGCTGCAAAAAAGAGAGATAAAGAAGAAAAACAGCGGATTCTTGAAAAAGGTGGTTAGAACGCAATAATTTTATAAGTATTTGGCATTGTTATGAGACATACGGGCCCGTAGTCTAGTGGTCATGACATCTCCCTTACACGGAGAAGGTCACCAGTTCGAACCTGGTCGGGCCCATTTCATTTTTCTAAAGATAAGGGGACTGAGCGAAGTCGCCTACCTCTTTGCTCACTTTTGCGTGAGAAAGTGGTGGGTACCCTTGGTTGGGCCCATCTTTTTATTATAGACAATTTTAAAAAGGACTGGTTTTTCTTGTGGATTCATGCGACGGTAATATAGTGGTCAGTATACGACGTTGCCAACGTTGTCACCGGGGTTCGAATCCCCGCCGTCGCAGTTTAATTTTAGAAAAATTAGCCGCCGCCCAAACTTCTCATGAGACGTTCTGCCTGCTTTGCAGCGTGTCGGTCAGCATTTCTCGTTCTTTCTTCTGGAGATTGGTATAATGTTTGTGGATCACAGAGAAAATTATTGCGAATGGCATCAAAAACAGGACCAACTAATGAGTCTCTTTGGTATACTCGTAACATATTATCATCAATTGCATACATGGGTAGCCATATGTAGTTGTAAAGTATTTATAAGCGTTACGAAAAAGTGTCAAGACAACTGGTCACTGCCGTTACGAAATGTCAGAAACTTTCAAAGCGTGTACACTGGTGGTGAGAGTTTCTGAGCATGCTCAAGAACCACCATTATTATGCCACCCGCCTATAGCGACCGAAGGGAGCGATGACTGGTGGTTCTTGACAGGAAGAAAAAAAAATAAAACGTTTTTACGTATTTTTTTGCCTTCCTTCTGCTCCAACTGCTAATCACCGCAGAAAAATCATTACTCATTACATACTTCTCCTTCGCAACAAGGCTTGATGTGTCCGCACATACAGACATATTTTTGTTTCACGTACTCCATGTGTTTTTGACAATTCTCACAAACGACCATATCATGGAAAGCGTAACAACTTTTATAAAACTCTGGTTAATTGTGGTGTTTGGGCCCGTAGCTTAGTCCGGTAGAGCGCTGGTCTTATATGACCGCTTTCGGTTCAAATAAAAAAAGCCGAAGGTCGAAGCTCACCAGTGGTCCTGAGTTCAAATCTCGGCGGGCCCATTTAACCACATTTCAACAAAAAATCGCTTGCCCTTTGCGTGATGATTCACGTATTTGACAAAATGCTTTAATCCATCATGATTGACGATAAATAACGAATTTTTTTGCGGTACGAGACGAAAAACTTCATTGTCAGCAACGAATGAAGTATAGCCACCCCATTCTTCTTTCCATGATGAGACATCAAGCAACGCGAGGATGCCACTTTGGTTAAGGTCATCATAAAGTAGGGTGTAATCACCATGTTCAAACGCTTTGAAAGACATTTCTTTTATCTTCAGTTGTTGTTTGGTGATGAAAGAGATGAGAATGCGAAGTTCCTCGGAAAAGTTCAGCGCAGGAAGTGCGCATGACGAAAAGGAAAATCTGTCTGGCACAATAATTTTTTTAATATGTTGAAATTTAATTTTGTGAGGTGTTTCTTCCGTCAGAAAATCAAGAAGTTGAATTTGTCGGTGCTGTGCAAAGTGAAGCGCTGCAGCTTTGAGTACATTTTTTTCAATATATTTTTTGTTAATCATGAAACCAGCCTGTTATTGTTAAACGATTTTTCTTAATAACTTCAGCGACCTGATGCCATGATGTCGGGCTCACCTGAAAGAGTACGAGCGAATTAAAGACTGGCTGATATCGCTTGACGACTTTTGTTGGATTACTTTTGTTGTTTTCGAATAGCTCAAGCGCACCACCCTCTTTTTCTTTGAGAGTTGAGAGATTTAGAACATATGCAATCTTTCTGCCTTCAAGCTGATCGTCGTGAGGCAACAAGTAATCAGTATCTTCATAACGAAACGCTGACATATCGATTGTGCTTGAAAGTTTTGTATGGGTTAGTTTTGCGATGTACGATATAAAATTTTTAGATGAAAAGTGGTGATACAGTTCATGAAGCGGTTGCGGAAGCTTCAGGGTTTTGAAGTCTGCGGTCTGCCAAAACTGGAATAAATCAGATACGCTTCTTGTAAATTTGAATGAGTCCAGCGCTGCTGCACTCTGTTTAGCAGAATTCTCAGGGAATACGTTCTGTAAAATCCAGTGGGGATAGGGATGATTGTCGTGCGTAATATGAATATTTTTGGAGGGCATGTCCATGATGTTTTGAGAACTAAGCATATCTTTTAAAACTATTCGTCGAAACTTTTTTATACGGTGAAGAAAATTGGATGGTTTCGATGCCGCGGTAGTGTAGTCCGGCCAATCATGTTGCCCTTTCGAGGGCAAGCCTGGTCTTTTTCCAGGACTTACAAGCTCATGGAGAGGCGACGACCTGGGTTCGAATCCCGGCCGCGGCACGTTTTCTCAATTCATCAGATAAATTTAAATAGTTCTCGTCTATGTTTTAAATCATGGCAGGGATAATTAAAAAAAATGTAGTTCTTTTTGGTAATGTAAGCCCCATGCCGTTATAAGTTCTTCGGGCATATCCTGAAGAATGGAGGATAAAATGGAAACAGATAAACGTACGATTGGAGAAATCGCATCAGACATGCGTGGTCGTCTTCCGTGCAGGTAGAATTGGTTTTATAGGAGCAGGAAGCATCGCGACAGCCATCATAAAATCCCTAGTCGAACTGGGCAATGATAATGTTGTTGCGAGCAGAAGAAGTACGTATGAACTTGAAAAATTGCATAAGGCATATGGTATAGAAACAACTACTGATAATCGTTATGTTGCAGCCACGTCAGATACGCTTGTTCTTTGTGTGAAGCCGCAAATCTTGGATGATGTTGTTCGTGAATTGAATTCTATCGCGGCAGACCGTGTTCTGTCGATAGCTGCAGGAAAAAATATTAAGCGTCTTGAGGAGCTACTCCCAGGAAGAAAAATTATACGCTGCATGCCTACAGTAGGCATCCTGTACGCAAGCGGAGTAACTGTCTATGCGCTGAACCAGCTTTGCAACGAGAGCGATGCTACAGTCGTTGAGTATGTGTTTGGTGGTGATGGCAAAGTGTTGAAAGTTGACGAAGAAGCCATGAATGCTGCAACAGTGCCTGCCTGTTATATTGGGTTATTAGCGAGGCAGCTTGATGCAATAGAACAACTTCTTGTGCAGCAAGGACTTGGGGAAATGACTGCACGTAAATTACTTATAGGAAGTCTGCGCACAGAAGCACAACTTGTTATGACAGGAATGAGCTTTGCGGAAATTTATCGACGCGTTGCATCTCCCGGTGGAGCAACTGAGGCAGCACAGAAAAAAAGCGAAGAACTAAAAATATATGATGCACTTCAGCAAGCTGCGATTACTGCAATTGAACGCTGCGAAGAGCTTGGAGGGAAAAAATGATATCGTGGGAAGAGTTTGAACAATGCGGAATTCGTGTTGGTACAATCGTAAAAGTAGAAGATTTTCCAGAGGCACACAAACCGACGTACAAACTGTGGGTTGATTTAGGAGAATTAGGCATCAAAAAATCAAGTGCGCACATCGTTGAACTCTATAATAAAAAAGAACTTGTAGGAAAGCAGGTTATTTGCGTCACCAGATTTCAACCGAAAAAGATTGGCCATTTTGTTTCGGAAGTGCTGACGACAGGATTTTACACAGACAAAGGTGTGGTGCTTGCGCAGCCAGAGAGAAAAGTGCTGAATGGCGCAAAATTGTTGTAGCTCGTGCAAGAAAGTTATCATATCTCTTTCCAAGTGATAACGCAATTTTAAATACGCAGAAACAATGCTGTTCATAGAGTGTTATAATGGACTACCAACGCGGAAGTTTCAGGAAACACGAACAGATTAAACAACAAATTCTTAGAGACCCCTCGCTCATTGGTATCGAAGGTCGTGTAATTTACGCAGAGACGGAACACGCGCTCATCAAAAGGAAGCGTCCAATTGCGAAACCGGACATCATGTTTGAGTATATGCTCGACAGTCGTGTCCGTCGCGTCTATGTAGAAGTCAAAAGTGGCAGCTGCCGGCGGTCAGTACGAAACTTGGAGATGCAGCTGAGAAAAGTGCGGCGATTTCTGGACAATAGAAGAATGAATGGAGAGGTTCTTGGCGTCTATTGCACCGGCGATTTCATGAATGTGATTACGATTTAGTGCTTTCAAGTTTTTTTAGAGCGACATTTTGCAGTCGTTCAACGTCATCATCAAACGCCCATTCGCGAAAAGTGTTAAAGAGTGGCCTGTATATTGTTTCAGTTAGAGATTCAGCAATAATGCCGACGACAGCGCTGTACGTTGCAAAAGTTTGCTTGTTGCCATCAACCAGTTCTGCGACTACTACACCTACAAGCGCACCCACCACCCCAGAAGCCACAAAGCTCAGGATACCTGCTTTCATCTGTGGAATATCTGGTCTTTCTACGTATGATGGGATGTCAACTTTTCTTTGGTAAAATGTTTTTCTGACGTCCTGCGCGAATTCAACCACGATAGGCTTTTCTCTTTCGGACAATGGGAGTTTGCCAACCCTGTTATCAATATAAGAGACATCCATGTATCTTTCAAAACGATGCTCGCAGGTTAGAAGGTCAGAATGTATTTTGCCCGCAAGCTCTTCCAGCATGGGTTTGTAATCCATAGTTTGCATTGTTTGATTTTTAGAGGGGAGATTAATAAGCTTTTCTTTGAGTCGTGCCGTTACGAAAGGAAGAAAAAAAGAGAGTTTAAAGCGCGATTTTTTTCGCCTTCTTTCTGCTCCACGCCCAAAAGCTTTTAAAACACTGCCATTTTCACCCGCAGAAATGAAGAGAAGCAGCAGGCGTTGGAAGAAAAAAGGACAAATGCGCTGGAAATGGCAGAGAAAGCGCATCCGAAAAGAAAAACGCAAACGAAGAATGAAGTAATTCTTGCAGTTTCTTATAAAACAATTGACTATAGAAGTAAACCCGAGATTACTACAATTTTTTTTCTTCCTGAGACACGCCAAAAAAACAAAAAGCTTAAATATTATATATAATTTCTATAGCTCTATGTTAGGAAACCGAAACTATCGGAGTGTGGATATTCTCCTAGTTAAGGTTCCGTTTATTGGCTGTTAATCCATTAAACCATAGTCAAGGTTTGATGGAAAGCAGTTGACTTCTATCAAGCCTTGCAACGAATAAAATGACAAGCAAGACTCTTGAGTGTATGGTACGGGCAGAGAATGTAGATAGTAATAGTGAAGGTACTTTAGAAAAGCTCGGCTGTCATGGTGCGACTCTCGAAGCTGTGAGAATATACATGGATACGAATAAGCAATACAATGCGCAACGAACGGGACCAATGATCGTGCATTATTTGATGTGTGGGCAGGAAAGAATAAGAAAACGCGGAATGGAGGGATTAAGAGTTCAGGAAGATGAAACACAAGCTCTAAAATTTGACATACTCGAAGTTCCTGCGAGCAATTATTTGTGGAATACTCTCGTCAGCACTCAGACAGTTGAGGCTAATGCTTCACCATTAGATACTCGAGCAGTTGTCGAATACGAAATGCAAGAGCTCCTTGCATGGGTAGCAAAAGGAGAGCTCGACCGCGCGCGCCGGGCACGTGAAGAAGGAAGGCAATACTATACCGCTCGTGGTGCTGCACCAATACTTGGCAGAAAATTAGTAGAGGATTTGGCGACGGGCGTCCCACCTGCAGGCGCCAAAGCTACATGGGTGCTTTGTCCACCGGAACCATCAGGGAAATACGATCGAATAGATATGCAGAATACACAGCGAAATCGTACAGGATTTTGGTAGAATTTTTCTGAAATTAGTAATCGAAGCCTTTAAATACAACCTCTTTTTCTCTCATGCTTCGCATCAACTCCAACTTTCTCGACGACAAATCGCCAAAAGCGGTTTGGAGAGATTTCGTTACGCAGCATCACGCTGTGGGTGCCGAAAGGCAAAACAATGTATGCTCAATAGCCATATTGAGTACGAAGGAAGCATTGAAAGTCTATCTAATAAGAATCTTAATTGCGACCAATAGTTCCCGTTGATCCTGCGGGAGAGTGCTGCTATCTGAATGAGATTAAGCCATGCAAGTCAGAGGGCTTCGCAAGAAGCACAGGCGAACTGCTGAGTAACACGTCAATAATCTGCCCTTAGGTTCGGGATAACCTCGGGAAACTGAGGCTAAAACCGGATAGATAAAAGATACTGGAATGTTCTTTTATCCAAAAGCAATGCCTAAGGATGAGTTGGCGGCCCATTAGGCTGTTGGTGGGGTAACGGCTCACCAAACCAAAGATGGGTAGGGGCCTTGAGAGAGGGAGCCTCCAGAAGGGTACTGAGACACTGACCCTAGCCCTACGGGGTGCAGCAGGCGCGAAACCTTTGCAATGCGCGCAAGCGTGACAAGGTCATTCAGAGTGCTCATGCTTAGCATGGGCTTTTGCCATGTGTGAAAAGCATGGCGAATAAGGGGTGGGCAAGACTGGTGCCAGCCGCCGCGGTAACCCCAGCGCCCCAAGTGGCATTCACGATTATTGGGCCTTAAGCGTTCGTAGCCGGTTTTGTATGTTCCAAGTGAAATTGTTCTGCTTAACAGGACAGCGTGCTCGGAATACAGCAAGACTAGGGACCGGGAGGCGTCAGAGGTATTCCGGGGGGAGCGGTAAAATGTTATAATCCCCGGAGGACCACCGGTGGCGAAGGCGTCTGACGAGAACGTGTCCGACGGTCAGGGACGAAAGCTAGGGGAGCGATCGGGATTAGATATTGGGTGTCTCGGTAAAAGACAGCAGTGCATGATCGCACTCTACTACTGTGTACTGCAATGTTCGGGACAAACCAACTAATTACCCCAGTAGTCCTAGCCGTAAACGCTGCGAGCTAGATGTCGCGTATTCTTCGCGAATGCGCGGTGTCGGAGTGAAGATGTTAAGCTCGCCGCCTGGGGAGTACGGTCGCAAGGCTGAAACTTAAAGGAATAGGCGGGGGAGCACCACAAGGGGTGCGGCGTGCGGTTT
>Ga0209541_10001459_pt1 | contig 46931 bp, 50 predicted proteins | sample RifCSPlowO2_01_FD_184027 | JGI IMG/M metagenome (GOLD analysis project Ga0209541, IMG submission 184027) | Groundwater microbial communities from Rifle, Colorado - Rifle CSP2_plank lowO2_0.1 (SPAdes) (version 2) | ecosystem: Environmental > Aquatic > Deep subsurface > Groundwater | place...
CCGGATAAGACCTTAAAACAGGTTATGGAAGGTTCTTCATCTGCTAAACCTGTTAGATTGCCTAATTATCAAGGCTGGTTGAAAGTGTTCTTCCATTAAATTTGTGGAAGCCAGGATGGAAGATCGGGCTGATTTTTTCTAACTATACTTTTGATATGATTAATATTTTGTACAGAATCAATAATACCAGTCATAGCTGCAGAAATTCCTATAACTGCAGTAAATTTTCCCTCTAAAATACCGGATCCAAGATTTATTGCTAAAGTTGTTTTACCTAAGGTTGAAGCTAATCCAGCTCCTAAAGCTTCAGCGTAAGCTCTTTTTATTGCTCCTGTTCTGGCATGTTTCTCAGCTTCTATCATAAGGTAATCTTTTGCGATGGTAGCGAATGCTAGTCCCAAAATTAGCGTGAGGTTATTTAATCTATCTTTTTCCGATAAAACAGAGACGAACGATAAAGCACCTATAATACCTATTGCTGTAGTGTTTTTCTCTAAAATAGAATAAAGATTTTCTTTAAGAGGCATTTTTTGTGTGTTGCGGGGGTAGGATAGGATTCCCACTCACAAGTTCGTGACGACTTCCTTCTTTACCCCTAACACTCGCTTTGCTCGTGTTGCGGGGGTGGGAATCGAACCCACTACCTGGAGATTATGCACCTTCTCGCATTACTGCAAGGGTAGGACTATATCTTCATCCGGTCAAGCCGGAGCCCAGCGTGTAGTCTCTACGGGGTCAATTACGACTTCCCTCGGTATTGCCCTTAATATAAATCTAAGGGTTTCACCGATATAGCTAGGATATCTTCTGATAATTACTCATCAAAGAGCCCAATTTGAGCCTCCTGTGCAACCGTTACACTTCCCCGCGATTGGTATTGTAACTTTCTTATGTTTATCTGTCAATTAAAATGAGCTTGACAATCGTAGTTAGGGCAGCCCCATAGTTTGCTTTCATAAGACTAACATGTTAGTATCTGAATCTAATGTTAGACTTTGAACAATATAGAAATAGAATAAGCGAATCTTCTCGTGATATAAAGAATGAATTAAGAGTATTATCCTCTATAATAAGAGGAAGGTGGTATTTAGGAAGTCTTACCCTAGCGTTTGGATTATTGGCTGGTGCTTGTGCAGTAGGAAATAATGAAGGTAGTTATGACTTGGAAGAAGTAGGGGGTCATTTGGAGGATAAAAAACTAGATCCTGGTGGAAAGATTAGAAGTGTTAGTTTTTGGATGGATAATGACTTCACTGTTGACGGTTCTAATAGTGGAAGTTTAGCCTTAGACGTGTGCGCCAATGGTAAAGCCACTGTGCAGCTTGTTTCAGAACAAGTAAGTGGAGAACCAGGTCCTGGATTATTATTTGCTGGACATTACGACTTAAATAATAATTGTACTTCTGATGTTGCTAAAATTAAGCCAATCCATCCAGTAACTGATGTAAATAAACTAGAAGTAGATAAAATATATATTGGAACAAATGATCTTAAAGATCTAAGGGAGTACAATGTTAGCAGAGTTGCGGAGGCAATAAGAGAAGTAGATGTAAAATTTACAAGAGTAACCAGTCTTCAAGAACCCCTTATATCAAGAAATGGTAGTCGATTAACTCCATGAATAAATAGTTTCTAATAAGTTGACTTTAGTCATACTTCTAAGCTACTCTTTTATTAGACTCAAATTTATGGCAAGAACTTTTTTAAGGGATATAGTTGAGGCTCCTGCAGTTGTTTTAGGTAAGACTGTTGATATCACAAAGAATATAGTCAGAAGAATAAAAGGGCAAAAGGAAATAAAGGATGCTAAAGAATATTGGAAATCTTTAGGACCTGGTTTGACAACCGGTGCTGCTGATGATGATCCGTCAGGGGTAGCTACATATTCTCAGGCTGGAGCAGGATTTGGATTTAACCTTCTTTGGACGGCTGTTTTTACTTTTCCTTTTATGTCTGTTGTGCAGGAAATGTGTGCAAGAATTGGTTTGGTAACAGGCAGAGGATTAGCTGCAAACATAAGGATTCACTATCCTAAATGGGTACTTTATACTTGTACTTTTTTACTTTTTGGTGCTAACTCTTTAAATATTGGAGCTGATCTTGGAGCTATGGCAAAAGCTGTTCAGCTTATATATCCAAAGATAAGTTTTGATTTTTTGATTTTAGCTATAGCAATTTTTAGTTTAGCTTTACAAATTTTTACTACTTATGATAGGTATGCGAGATACCTGAAATATCTTGCTTTAGTGCTATTAGCCTATGTTTTTTCAGCTTTAATTGCTAATTTGGATTTTAATCAGATATTAATGAAGGCTTTTATTCCAACGCTTACTTTCTCCAAAGATGAAATTTTTATAATTACAGCCATCCTAGGTACTACAATTTCCCCTTATTTATTTTTCTGGCAAACCTCACAAGAAGTTGAAGAACAGATTATGGGAGGTATGACTACCTTAAAGCTTAGGCAGGCTGAAACAACGAATAAAGAAATAAAAGATATGAGAGTGGATGTTTGGTCTGGCATGTTTTTATCTAATTTAGTTATGTTTTTTATCATTGCAGCTTGTGGAGGAGTTCTTTACGCGCATGGTATTACAAATATTACTTCAGCCGAGCAGGCTGCTGAAGCTTTGCGTCCATTGGCAGGAGATGCTGCATATCTTCTATTTGCTTTAGGTATCTTAGGAACAGGGTTATTAACAATACCGGTTTTAGCAGGATCAGCATCTTATGCGTTGTCAGAGTGTTTTGGATGGAAATACGGATTATATAGAAAGCTAAAGGAAGCAAATGCTTTTTACGGGGTGATAATTATAGCTACCCTTGTTGGCTTAGGCATAAATTTTTTAAACATTGATACTTTTAAGGTACTTCTTTATACAGCTGTTGGTAACGCTTTGATTTCACCAATAATCCTTTTTCTCATAGTTAGACTCTCAAGTTCTAAAAAAGTAATGGGGAATCGGACAAATCATCCGGTAACTAACTTTTTAGGCTGGTTAATTACAGGAATAATGTTTGTAGCTGGATCTGCAACTCTTCTGTCTTTCTTTGTCTGAAATACCCTCTTGTATCCAAACAAAACCCGTAATATAGTAGATATATGGCCGAATCTTTATTAAGACTAGAAGCAAGAAAATTACGTAGTAATGGGTTAAGTCATAGAGAAATAGCAAGAAGGTTAAAGGTTGGAAGAGGTGCCGTAGGTCACTGGGTCCGCGATATTATTTTGACTGAAGAGCAATTAATTCTACTGAGACAATCAGAAATGACTGGTCAAGAAAAGGGACGTTTAAAAAGCGCAACTCTTAAAAAAGAAAACAGGAGAAAAATAGTTGATAACTTTAAGGATTTAGGTAGTAAACAAATTCAATATCTAAATAAGCGAGAGCTTTTATTGGTAGGAGTAGCATTGTACTGGGCAGAGGGTAGTAAAAGTGATCAAGTCCGGAGAGTTGAATTTTGTAACTCTGATCCTGTTATGATAAAACTTTTCATAAAATGGTTAATGGATTGTTTTGAAGTAGAGAAAGAGTACCTTAGAGCGATTATTGGTATAAATCAAATTCATACTTATAGGGAAGAAGTGGTAAAGGATTATTGGTCAAATATTTCGGGTATACCGCTAGAGCAATTCCGTAAAAGTAGCTTCAAAAAGGCTAAAAGTAAAAAGATATATGATAACATGGATCGTCATTTTGGAACCCTAACTATTAGGGTAGCTAAGTCTACAAATTTGTATTATAAGATCATGGGATTGATTCATGGGCTACATTTAGCTAAAATTAACCTTGGCAATGTAGCTCAGTGGTAGAGCGGAGCCCTCATAAAGCTTAGGTCGTTGGTCCAATTCCAACCATTGCCACTCAATTTGAGGTATATTTAAATCATATGAAAGTAATTGTATTAGCTGGGGGAGAAGGTAAGAGAATGTGGCCGGTTCAGACCGATAAATGTTTAATACCTTTTTTAGGTAAGCCCCTTTTATATCATAACCTTAAAAAAATTAAAGAGGCTCTAAGTCCTGAAGAAATAATTATTACTGCTAATCCTGAAAGTAAAGATCAAATATCAAAAATACTTTCTGAAGTAGGCCTTCAGGGGACAGTAGTGATCCAGAAAGAGCCTAAAGGGATGCATGATTCCATACTTTCTGCCAAAGATTTCATAGAAGGTGAGATTTTAATTGTTAATGCTCAGGATGTATTAAATGTAGAGGTCTTTAAGGGTGAAAATACTGGAGAAGTTCTATTAAGAGGTATAAAGGTAGATAAATATTTTCCTGGTGGGTATATAAAGGCAACAGGCAACAGTGTACAGGCAATAGTGGAAAAGCCTGGAGAGGGGAATGAACCATCAGATTTAGTAAAACTGGTGGTAGATTATTTTAAAGACGGTAAAAAATTAGTTTCATACCTAGAAAAAGCTACATCAGAGAGTGATGACCACTATGAAAAAGCTATTTCTCAGATGATTTCTGATGGGGTAGAGATAAAATTTGTAGAGTACTTCGGTACTTGGATTCCTCTTAAATATCCATGGCAGATTTTAGATATCACAGCTTACTTTTTATCTACTATTGAACAAAAAATTTACCCGGGGAAAATTATCATAGAAAAAGGGGCAAAAGTTTTTGAAGGAGCTGTTATAAAAGGTCCTTGCTACATTGGAAAAAATGTCATTGTAGGAAATAACACAATGATTCGTGAATCAGACATAGAAGAAGGATGCGTCACGGGATTTAATTCAGATATTACCAGATCCTATATTGGAGCCAATTCCTGGTTTCATACTAACTATATTGGAGACTCAGTAATAGAAGATAATTTTGGAATGGGATCTGGGGCAGTTTTGGCTAATTTAAGGCTAGATGATCATACAATTAGAGTTAAAGTGGGAGACCCTTCGACAAGCTCAGGGCAGGAGGACCTGGATTCAGGAAGACATAAATTAGGTTTAATAGCTGGAAAAGGATCAAGAGTAGGGGTCAATGCTTCAACAATGCCTGGGGTAAAAATAGGCTCAAATTCCTTGGTTGGCCCAGGAGTAACTTTATATCATGATGTTGAAGACAATAAAAAAATACTGGTTAAGCAGGAATATGAAATATCTGATCACACTCCTGCTCTCACCAGTTACGAACAATTTAGGGATAAATTAAAATAACTTATCCACAAAAAAACAGGTTCCTTTTACGGTTTAACCTGTTGTAGGGGTCTTCCTACTGTCCTAAAACCTGCCATCTCCATTTCTTCTAAACTTCTGGAAATGGGATCAGTTACAGGCGCTCTTCTTCCTTTCACCTTTGGAAATGGATCTTCAGAAGTGCCAGGTATTCTACCCTCAACACGGACATTAGTAACGGGTCCTATAGGACCACTTTCTACTGCCATACAATCACCTCCTTTCGAATAATTAGAAATAGGCAATTGAGGTGAAAGAAAGGTTATTTCTTCAAACATAAGGGATCTAGAATTCACAATATCATGAGTTGAAAAGGGAAGTCAAGTCAGCTACAATCAACCTCATGCTTCTACGTTTTTGCGAAGCAAAAAGGAAAGGTTAATGTAATGCTCTTATATGAATTTGAAGGGAAAAAGTTATTTAAATCCTGTGGCATAAATATTCCTGAGTCCCAACTTATTGAATCTGCTAATGAAGCAATCACAATCAAAGTGCCTCTAGTATTAAAAGCTCAGGTTTTATCTGGGAAAAGGGCTCAATATGGTGGAATAGTTAAAGTTGTTGATCAGTCAAAACTCAAGGAAAGTGCGTTGGCGTTATTTGGATCTTCAGTTAACGGAGAAAAAGTAGAAAAGATTTTAGTAGAAGAGGAAATTAGTAAGGAAGATGATGAATATTATTTATCTTTTTCCTATTCAACCGAAACTAGGGGTCCAGTTATGAGCTTTGGTGAGGGTGGAACAGGAGCAGAATCCCACTTCGCAGGAGCTTCGCGGGACAAGGGGGAATATATTCATTCAGTAGATATCCTAACAGGATATCAAGGAGAAAATGTGCCTAAAGAATTAAAAGATGCTGCCATAAAACTTTGGGAAGTATTCATAAAATATGACTGTGAATTGGCAGAAATTAATCCTCTGGTGGTCACTAAGGACGGGAAGATTATGGCCTTAGATGCCAAAGTGATTTTGGATGATGACGCAAATTTTAGAAGAGAGGAAAAATTTCCCGAAAGGAATTTGTTTGGCAGGCCTCCAACAAATTCTGAAATTGAGGCTAGAAAAATAGATGAAGGGGATCATAGGGGTACTTCTGGATCTGTTTATTGGGATCTTGATGGGGACATTGCTGTTATTGCTGCTGGAGGTGGAGGAAGTGTGGTTAATATGGATGCTTTAGTGGCCTTAGGAGGTAAGCCTGCAAACTATACTGAACACTCTGGTAATCCCCCTAGAGAAAAATTAAAGAAATTGACAGAAATTGTTTTATCTAAGCCAGGTTTAAAAGGGTGTTGGTTTGTGGGGGGAACAGCTAATTTTACAGATATTTATGAAACTTTAATGGGATTTGTGGATGGATTAAGGATTGTTAAGTTTAAAGGCCCGATTGTTATAAGAAGAGGTGGACCAAATGATAAAAAAGCATTTGAAGAATTAAAAATAATAGGGGAAAAAGAAGGATTTGATTTTCATATTTATGGAAGGGAGACACCAATGACAGCCACAGCCAAAACAATGGTGGATTTAGCATATGGAAAATAATATGACAGCTTGTGACTGCACTATCCTAAAAGGAGGATTGATATGAGTATTCTTGTCACACAAAATACAAAAGTTTTGGTACAGGGGATAACTGGTAAAGAAGGTTCTAAAGTAGCTTTACAAATGAAAAATTATGGCACAAAAGTACTGGCTGGGGTAACCCCTGGCAAAGGTGCACAAGAAGTACATGGGGTGCCTGTTTATAACACTATTGCTGAGGCGCTGGAAAATCATCCCGGGATTAATACATCCTTAATTTCTGTGCCTAATTTTGCTGTGTTTGGAGCTATAAAAGAGGCCATAGAAGCGAAAATTCCTCTAATCAATGTTTTTACTGAACATGTACCTATTTCCGATACGGCGAGAGCTATCGCTCTCACTAAAAAAGCTGGAGTGAGATTAGTTGGCCCGTCATCCATGGGTATTATTTCTCCAGGAGTGGGAAAAGTAGGGCAAATTGGTGGAGAAGATCCAAGAGGAGTTTTTTCAAAAGGAAATGTAGGAGTTATTTCTAAAAGTGGAGGAATGTCATCTGAAGTATCTTGGATCCTAACTAAAAATGGCATTGGACAATCAACAGTTATTGGAATTGGAGGAGATATTTTAGAGGGATCTACTTTTACAGATTTAATGGAGGATTTTGAAAAAGATTCTCAAACCACTGCTGTAGTAATTTTTGGAGAAATAGGGGGGACATATGAGGAGGAAGCTGCAGAAATGATCAAATACGGAAGATTTACTAAGAAAGTAGTGGCTTTTATATCTGGTTTATTTGCAGAAAGTCTTCCTCAAGGCACAAAGTTGGGTCATGCAGGAGCAATTGTTTATGGGGATAAGGGTTCTTATAAATCAAAAATTAATTCTTTGAAAGATGCTGGTGTAATTATCGCCAAAACTCCCGATGAGATCCCACAACTTCTTAAGTAGGATTATTTGTTACCTCAGGATACCAAGTGCCCGTAGCGTATGGACTTTTTCTATACGTCTCTAATGCTGCTTTATCAGCATCCTCTTGTATTACCTCCATGGTATACGGATCCATTCCACCTTGCTGATACAAAACATCAATCCTTTTACCTAAAAGATTTGCAAGATTTTGTTTGCCGTTTTCTGCAAAGCCCTTGTATCCTGGCTTGTCTTGTTCTCTGTCGAAAATTTCTCCTAATTTATCATCCATTCCTTTAAGGTGGAATAGTCTTTCTAAAGATATTGTGGAGCCCACACCTGGGCCCTCCCCGTCTTCTTCTAACGGTCCTACCTCAATAAATCCAGGAGTTAATATTTTTCTTAGAATTATCGCTAAACCACTAGCTGATTCTATAAGAGAAAGAATTTTTCTATCCTGTCGCTCTTGATCAGGAGATTCTATAGCCATGATCATATTTTACCACCTATTAGTTGATAAAAACTCAAATTTTCGCTACAGTATGAAGCATGGACAAAAAGTGGAAGACATCTATTGCAGGAATTATTGATGGGGAAGGCCATATGCATGGCTATAAAACTACGGATTTAATTGATAAAGTTTCTTTTACTGATGCTATTTGGTTAGAGCTTAAAGGTGAACTCCCAACCGACAAAGAAAGAGCTATGTTGGATTCTATCTTAATCTCCACTATTGATAATGGAATGGGTCCACCCTCTGTGACTAATGCCAGAAATTCAGCCTCTGCAGGTAATCCTATGCAAGCAGCTGTGGCTGCTGGGGTTTTAGGAGTAGGAGAGTCTCATGGTGGGGCAATAGAAGAATGTGCCAGGCTTCTACAGCTAGGTTTAGCAGCAGATAAACTGGTAGAAAAAGTAATTTCAGGAGGTGATAGAATCCCAGGTTTTGGACATAAAGTTTATAAAGATGAGGATCCCAGAGCTACTCAGATTTTTAATAAAGCAAAAGAATTAGGATTTTTTGGGGAACATTGTGAACTAGCAAAAGCAGTTGAGGGCAAATTGGAAGAGCTAAAGGGTAAAAAAATTGTGATAAATGTTGATGGAGCAATAGCTGCTGTTATTTCTGATATGGGATTTGATTATAGATTAGGCAAAGGATTTTTTTTAATAGGAAGAGTAGTAGGGTTAGTAGCTCATGTTTTTGAAGAATGGGTCCGGGAAAAGCCATTTAGAAGAGTGCCTGATGAAGAGATTGAATATGACGGACCTGCTCCTAGAAAACTTCCCTCTTGACAGGATTTCTAAAGATTCTTTAATATTAAAGAGTAATATCCCTTTGGGGATTTTTACTTTTTAAAAATGATAATAAAAACTTTTAGACAAATTATGACACACCTCAATAAAATTGATAAAAGACATTGGCCAATTAAGTTTGGGCGGTTAAAGAGGGGATAATACCCTTAAGGATGAGAATATCTCACCCGACCGCTCCCTTAAATAAGGTGCGGTTTTTTAGTTTAAGAAAGGAAAATATATGAAAGCAACTATTGAGAAAAGAGTAGACTTAAGTCAGATAGATCCTGAAGTATTTCAGAATGCAACTACGTTAGTTGAAACAGCAGCAGAACCTAAGAAAGCATCTCTATTTGTGGTTGAGCAGCTATCGAAGGTGAGTGAAGATGGAACACCTGTAACAACTCTGAAAAAAATCACAGCGGTTAGAGGCTTACCGGATCAGATTGTTGTAGACACAGATATTTATCTAAATGGAGGAGAGGTTGGTGGCTTAATATTTCCAGGTGTTGGAGATGTCATTGATCTAATAAATGCTTCACGAGAAGAGCCATTACTACCGCCATTACCATTCCCAATTACAGGGGCACGAGAGAGAGTTAAGGCTATTTTGTAATGTTTGTAAAAAATTTATGACAGCAGTTGAGGCAAAAAAATTTACTTTTAATTATTATGTTGAAAAATCTCCGACTGGATCAATAGACTTAAGTCTTGCTTCTAGAGCAGTAGATAACGCTCTCAGAATAGAATTTTTAAGTTATGAAGCTCGTTTGCTAAATGAAGAGTTGGGTGTTGCCGTTCCTGCCGGTGAACGTATCTGGCAAGTCAGGAATTGTGTTCTAGCTTCTAGACATTCTGAGGATAATCAACAGTTTGATCTATCAGTAGTATCTTTACGAGATAATTCAACTTTATTTTCTTTAAGACAAAGACTGCCTGTTATAGCTGCCAGGGCTTTAGGAAGAGTAAGTCATGCGGATGAAATACTAAAGGACTTACCTTTAGAAGTTATCAGCTATACAATCTCACTTTCAGCATTAAGAGCTGTGGAGATGAGATTAGGTACTTGACATTATACTAGCATACTAGTATAATAGTATATTATGCTCAATAATAAGCAGAGCTTGATACTCGCTGATGCTCGTATTAATCTAGATAATTTGATTGAAATGTTTTTGAGTATAAAGAGTAAAGGGGATATGAAAGATTTTCTTTTGGGGATATTAACTCCAAAAGAACTTCAAGAAATTCCTACCAGATTAAGTATTGTTAAAATGCTTAAGAAGGGAACCTCTCAGCATAAAATTGCTAATGAGTTAAAAGTAGGAATTGCTACTGTAACTAGAGGTTCAAGAGAAATAAAATTGGGAAGGTTCAGAGTAGTTTAAAAGAAAGAAAATATGACAAAAGAAATTGTAGGAAATATGAATGAAAGGCCCTCTGGGTCCTCTTACGAGGAGCAGGGGTTAGTTTGGAATCTCCAGAGTTATAGGTGAGGAGAGGGAATTTCTAGGTCTACTGCCAAAACGTTCAGGTAGCTTTTTTGTAGAACCTCTTGGTCAAATTCAGCTAAAGATATGTAGAGTCAGAAGAACTGGTGAGCAAAAAATTATTCTTTATGGAGACGGAATTAATGCTAAAGATAGTAATAGAAGAGTAGTTAAATTTACTCCTCCTCAAAAAGGAAAAAAATCTGAAATTTCAGTTTTCCAAGACGTTAACAATACAGGTAGACTCCTTTTTACACAAACTAACTTTGAAAAACTCAAAAGACCAAAAAAATCAAAAAGAAAGAGAGGTGATAAAAAATGAAGGAAAAAATACAGCTGGTATATAAACCGGTAGATTTAGTCTTGGCAAAAGATGGACCTACCTTTATTGGTACAGAAATGAAACTAAAATTTAACCCTCCCTTGATATATCAGGTGGGGTCTATGGTTGAAGCTCCAGATGATCAAACTATGGCTGGGTTTTCAAGTCTAAAAACTGCTTTAGTTTATGAATCTGTCGGATATTATGGCGTTGTTCCATATTCAGGATTTGTGGCTGTTGGAGAAACTACCAGTGATTATAGAATTAAGCCTTTTAAAGTTTTTTCAGCAGATCAATATGTTGAGTTTAAAAGGATGCGTGTTACTGGGATAAAGGCCTTTGTTGAAGAATCAGAGGTAGGGCAGGGGCATGTTAGAGAATTTATTTCCCCATATGGGCTTGAATCACAGCTTATTATGGATAGAAATGGCATAGCCAAAGGTAAAGCCAGATTTGCTTTTAGAATAACACAAGATGGCAGAGTTATTTTTAAAAACAGTGAAGTAGTATACAGGACTGTCAAAGTTGAGCCGGAAGAATTAAATTATCAGCAGATTATTGAGGCTATATCCAGAGGCGAAGTAGTTAAAATAGGTAAACCCAGATTTGATCTTTATCATAGTATGACTAAACCTAATGAGAAAGGAGGTCATGTTTCATTGGAAAAATTAACAAAAGAGCAAATTATGGATATGTATCAGGAAATGGAAGAGAGCAGGAGAAGACTTGAAGGTTGTCAGTGATAGATTTAAGGTATAATTAATGCTATGTCTGACTTAATGGATAAAGTTAAAAATATATTAGATGAAGCTGGGGTGAAGTATGAATTTACTAAATTACCAGATGATATAACTATGGAAATTGATGTCCATATGAAATTCCATGGCAAAGATATTAAATTTGCCATGGCTAATATTGTTTTAAAAACAGAAAAAGGTTTAGTGGTTGTTCAAAAAAGAGGAGACAGCCAAATTGATAATAAAAAACTTAAAAAACTCTTGGGAGTTCAAAGATTATCTTTGGCTAATAGGGAAGAGATGGAAAAACATGGCCTTACACCTGGAATTGTGCCTCCAGTAGGTTATGACCTGCCAATCTATATGGATAAAAAAGTTTTAGAAATGGATGAAATTTATACAGGAACAGGAGATAGATTATATACTGTCAAGCTAAATCCTCATGATTTAGTGAAAATTACTAACCCTAACCTAGGAGATTTTACAAATCTTAGTGACAAACAGTCTAGTGGTAGGGTTTTATCAGGAATTAGGGCAACAGGTAGGCTACATTTAGGCAATTATTTAGGTGCTGTTAAAGGCTTTTTAGAGCTTCAGGATAATTCTGACTATCAAACTTTTTATATGGTTGTTGATCTTCATACAATAACGACTCCTTATGATGAAAAGGTTTTAAAAGAATCTGTAAGAAATATTATTATTGATTATTTAGCTTGTGGGTTAGATCCAAAGAAAAGTACACTTTTTGTCCAATCAATGGTGCCTGAGCACATAGAACTGGCTTATTTATTCTCAACTGTAGTTTCTATTGCAAGGATGCAGCATCTGCCCACTTTTAAAGAAAAAATAAAAATGCACCCAGGAGATGTCACCATGGCCCTATTAAATTATCCAGTTTTAATGGCTGCTGATATTTTAGTTTATAAAGCAGGTTTGGTGCCTGTGGGAGTAGATCAGGAACCTCATTTAGAGGTAACAAGGGAGATTGCCAGGAAAATGAATGACAAATATGGACTTAATTTTCCAGAAACAGAAAGATTTGCTATGCCTGGAGAATATGTCCCATCTCTTTTAGGAGAAGGGAAGATGAGTAAGTCTGTTGAAGGAAGCTATATTAATTTAACAGATGATCTAGAGACTATTAAAGCTAAATTGGCTAAAGCTCCAACTGATTCAGGAAAGGGGGGCAGTGTGCCTGAAAAGGGAGGGGTGGCAGTAATCTTGAAATTTGTTGAACTTTTTCAAAGTAAAGAAAAAAGAGCAGAATATGAGAAAAATTACGTAGGAGAAGGTATTCGTTACGGGCAGTTAAAAGAAGAGCTTGCTCAGGCTATTTTTAATGAGTTAAAACCTATTCAGGAAAAAAGAAAAGAATTAGAACAAAATAAAGAATATGTGGATCAGGTGATAAAAGAAGGGGCAGAAAAAGCTAGGAAAGCTGCCTCAGAAACTTTAAATGAAGTTAAAAAAGCCATGGGGCTTAATTATTTTGAGAATAATTAAGAATACCTTAAGATACAATCACCAATAATCAAACATTTGGAAATTGGAATCTGTAACTTGGAAATTACGACTGAAAGGAGTAAATATGATTAATTTTGAAGATTTTTCTAAGGTTGAATTAGTTGTGGGGACTATTTTGGAAGCAGAAGAAGTTCCTGGATCTGAAAAACTAATAAAACAGATAGTAGATTTTGGGGAATTGGGGAAAAAACAAATCCTTTCTGGAATCCGGAAATGGTATAAGCCAGAACAATTAGTAGGTAAACAATTTGTTTATGTTTTTAATTTAGAACCTAGAATGATGATGGGGATGGCCTCAGAAGGAATGCTTTTAGCCACAGATACAGAAAAGCCTTATCCTTTAAAACCTATTTCAAAAGTTCCTGCCGGCACAAAACTCAGATAGTTTAAGAAATACTTTCTTCAGGAGTTGGTTCTTTAAGATTAGCAAAATTATGGAGAGTTATTATTCCTAGACCATTTTGAAATGTCCAATAATCTCTATTGGCCCATACAGCTGATGTTCCTACATGTTCTCTGGTATCCACGAAAGGCTTAAAAATAGGTTTTGGATCTGAACCCTCTACAATTAAATTAGATTCTATTGTAATTCTCTCATAAGGAGGATAGCCCCCTTTGGCTGTCAGAAATATAGTGTGCTCAATAGTACCTGCATCTTGCCCGGAAGCTAAAGCTATTCTTAGAGTTGGGTTTGCGGCATGCATCTGGTATATTTGATTTACTCTTAATTTCCATTCACTTTCATCTAATCCTCTCAAGCTTCTATAATCACCAGTAAAAATACGTTCCAGAGGGGTTTCTCCCTGACTTTCTTCAATAGGTATTTGGCCTAAAAATAACTGAGAAGAAGCTTCTGTAAGTAAAGCTGCTGCAGCTACTCTTTCTGCGTATAAACGGGGTTTAACTCTATTTAGATAGTTTGCTAAATACTTCAAAGAATCACCTAAATATTTTTTCGTAGAACCGGGGAAATTATTATCAACCGTATTATGTATAAAAGCTATTTTTTGTTCCAAGTTCATTTGAAGGCAGATTATATATGAGAGACTCAGGGTTTGCAAGGTAGACCTCTAGTAGTCTGAGGCTATCAGTGTTATAATTTGCCCTATGGCAAATGGTAAGAAAAGAATTAAATTAGGAAAACCTTTAGCGGGATTTTTAAAGGGTCTGGCTATTTATATTTTAATAGCTCTCGGAGCTTTAGTTTTCTTTTATCAGGCTTCAGGTTCTCCGACTCCAGGTAGTAGCGAGGTGCCAATTTCTCAAATAATCAATGATGTAAAAGATAAAAAAGTTGAAAAAATTACTTTAGAAGGTAATAAAATACTCGCACAAGTTAAAGATTCTGATCAAAGATTAGTTTCCAGAAAAGAAGAAGGTGAATCAATTTATAAAATTTTAGAATCCTCAGGAGTTGATCCAAAAACTGTCACCATTGAAGTACGGGATTTATCTGTACAGGAAGCTTGGCTGGGAATTTTATCAGCTATATTGCCAATCTTACTTCTTGTAGGTCTTATGTTTTTTCTTTTCAGAAATGCCAGGGAAGCAGGGCAGGGGATTTTCTCTTTTGCACAGTCCAGAGCCAAACTTTTTACTAAAGATGCTCCTCAAACTAAATTTTCCGATGTAGCAGGAGCGGAAGAAGCTAAAAGAGAGTTATCAGAGGTAGTGGAATTTCTAAAAACTCCTGAAAAATTTAAAGCTTTAGGAGCAAAAATTCCAAAGGGGGTGCTTGTTGTTGGTCCTGCTGGAGTTGGTAAAACTTTACTTGCGAAAGCTGTGGCAGGGGAGGCAGGAGTACCATTTTTCTCTATTGCAGGATCAGAATTTATGGAAATGCTGGTTGGGGTTGGGGCAGCCAGAGTTCGCGACATGTTTCTTCAGGCTAAAAAAGCCTCCCCGTCTATAATTTTTATTGATGAAATAGAATCAATTGGTAGACAAAGGGGACAGGGATTTTCCGGAGGCCATGATGAAAGAGAACAGACCTTAAATCAAATTTTAGTTGAGATGGATGGGTTTAATTTAAATGAACATGTTATTGTGATTGGTGCTACTAATAGGCCAGATCTTTTAGATGCAGCTTTAATTAGACCAGGAAGATTTGATAGAAGAGTAGTTTTAGGATTTCCAGATTTAGAAGATAGAAAAGCCATTATTGAGCTTCATATGAAAGGTAAGCCTTTTACTAAAGATGTCAGCATAGAAAGAATTGCCAGAAGAACTGTTGGATTTTCCGGGGCGGATTTGGCCAATATGTTAAACGAAGCAGCTATTTTAGCAGCAAGGGAAAGTAAAACTCAAATAGATAATAAAGATTTGGAAGAGGCGGCTACTAAAGAAAAAATGGGACCTCAAAGAAAAAGAATGCAGTCTGAGCATGATAGAAAGTTAGCTGCTTATCATGAGGCAGGGCACGCTATTGTAGGACACTTTTTAATAAATGTTGATCCTGTTCACAGAATATCTATTGTTTCTAGAGGAATGTCAGGCGGGCATACTCTTTTTCCTCCAACTGAAGATAGATCAAATGAGAGTAAGTCCAGATTACTTGAACAAATAGCTACTGCTTTGGGAGGAAGGGCAGCAGAAGCATTAGCACTTGATGATATCTCAACTGGGGCTACAAATGATTTAGAGGCTGCTTCTTCAATTGCCAGAGATATGGTTACTTCATATGGTATGTCTAACTTAGGACCTATCAATATTAAAACTCAATCTATGTTTGGGATTTGGCAGAGGGAAGATGGGCAACAAATATCAGAAAGTTTACAAGCTAAAATTGATGATGAAGTAAAAAGAATTATAGATAATGGTTATAAACTAGCTCAAACAGTTTTAAGAAAACATAAATTAAAGTTAGATAAAGTAGCTAAGTCTCTTTTGGAAAAAGAAACTCTAGAATCTGATGAATTTGAAATGATTGTTGGTAAAAAGAAAAGTTCTTGACAGATAGCCTCAGAAAGATTTAAGGATACCTTGCCTTTTTTTCACAAAAAAGGTAAAATTACTCTTGGCCAGATTTCAGCAACACCAAAAGTTGGAAAGTAACCTGTATTTGCCTGAATACACGTACCCAGTTTAAGACGCTTGTCACGGTAAAAAGCACCGTTCGACTAATGATTCTCAAGCATTCAGTTAGGATTCAAGTCTCACTATTGAAAATTTTGTGATGAGCAACTGCACACAAAATTTTCTAATTGCTTTTATACTCGCGACTACGCATCTTTTCTTGAGAGGGATTTATAAGGACCTGTTCGCACTTTGTGCTCGCAGAACCTTGAAATTTTGAGGACAAAATTATGATACGATCAAAAAGAGTGAAAGAAAGTAATTTTTTAAGAAGAATATGGATTTTAATGCAGCCTTTTCATAGGGATTTTTTAAGCATGGTCTTAGTAACCATTTTTTTCCAGGTTGTAAGGATGGGTAGTCCTTATATTTTTGGGAAAATGCTAGATCTTTTAATTGCTTCTAAAGGGCTACTTACATTTCAAACAGCTCTTTACGTTGTCGGAGGTTTAATAGCTGTTAGGTTGTTGTCTCTTATCATAGATTATATCTTCGATATTGTTTTTGTCAGGCTTCTTTGGAAAACAGAACAGTTCATGTCCAGAAAATCATTTAATAAGCTTTTGGAGCTATCTTTGGATTATCACGAAAGAGAAAATACAGGGAATAAGATTAATATTGTTAATAAAGGCCGGGATAAGCTGATTGATCTTCTGGCAGTATTTGGTTGGAATTTTCAGCCTGTGGCAATTCAACTCATTGTTACTGCTGTTTTAATGATTTTTGTTAACTGGATTTTTGGAATTCTTTTCGCTCTATCTTTAATTCCTTTTATTATAAATATGTTTATAACATACAAGAGCACGCAGGGCTATAGAGCCAGAAGACATGACGCTTATGAGGCCTCTTCGGGGGAGATAGGGGATACTCTGACTAACATTACCGTTGTAAAAGCTTATGCACAGGAAAAACGGGAGGCAAACGTATTTTCTTCTATTTGGGATGAGATTAAAACTGTTTCTGTTAAGGAATTTAGACTTCATATGATAAATGGTTTCTTAAGAAGCTTAAGCATAGAGTTTATGTATGCAGTTCTTTTAATAGTTGGAATCTATGAAATACGTTTAAATTTCATAACAGTTGGAAGCTTGGTATTTCTAATCTCTTTAACAGAACGCGCTTATTCCAATATTTTTCAACTTGGTTGGATATATGAGAGGGCCATTGATGCATCTGAGCCAGTTGGCAGGGTTATCTCGCTTCTTTCTGAAAAGCCATCAATTGTAAATTCATCAAATGCGATTGTGCCAGATAATATAAATGGTCATATTAGTTTTAGGCATGTGACGTTTGCATATAATAAAAAAAGAGTTTTAAAAAATGTTTCTTTTACAATTCCTGTTGGATCTTTTACAGCATTGGTGGGTAAATCAGGAGGTGGAAAATCTACAATAGCTAAGCTTTTATCAAGATATTATGATCCAAAATCAGGAGGGATATTTATTGACGGTAAATATAATCTTAAAGATTTAGATATAGATACTTACAGAGGTTCAACAGCTGTTGTTTTTCAGGATTCTCCTGTACCAAATAGAAAAATTTGGGAAGTTATTTCATACTCAGCTGGGCAAACCGAATTTTCAGATGTTAGGAATAAAGTTTATGAAGCAGCAAAATTAGCATATGCAGATGAATTTATAACTGAGCTTCCTGAGGGGTATCAGACTCCTGTTGGAGAAAGAGGAGTTAAGCTTTCCGGAGGCCAAAGGCAAAGATTAGCCATAGCAAGAGCTTTATTTGCTCGTCCTAAGATTTTGATTATGGATGAACCGACATCGCATTTAGATACACATTCAGAAAGTTTAATCCAAAAAGCTTTGGCTGATTTATCAAAAGAAAGATCTTTTACTAAAATAATTATTGCTCACCGTCTATCAACAGTTAAAAATGCCGACCAGATTTTGGTTGTTGAACATGGACAAATAGTTGAGAAAGGCACGCATGATAGCCTGCTTTCAAAAAAGGGAGTTTATGCACGTATTGTTGCCCAAAGCGAGTTAAAGGGTTAGAATGAATTCATGCGGATTAGTTTTGTATTGGTTCTGACTGCTTTAATTTTATTTTCCATTTGTGGAGTAGTCCTGGCTAGCGATAATGATATTGGTTACTCGAAACTTGATCCGTCTTCTCCAGTTTATTTTCTAAAAGTTATTAGGGAGAATATAGAAATGAAAACAGCTGTAACGCAAAGGGTTAAATGGTTAAGAAGTCTAGAATTTACTACAAGAAGATTAAGAGAAGCAAGAAGCTTGATTAAGAAAGATACAAATCTTATATCTCCAACTTTGGAAAAATACAGTAGCCATTTAAGAAGTTTGCCTGATAAAAATATAAATGATGAAGAGGTTGGAATGAGAATTAAAGAAAGTTTAGGTATACATTTGGAAACTCTAGAGCAAATGTATTCTCAGTTATCAGATAAAAGAGCTAAAATGACTGTTATGGCAACTCTTAATAAAATAGTTAACAGAGCTGATGTTTCAAGTGATGTTAAGTTATCTGTCTGTAATTTATTTGCTAAAGAAGCTACATCATCTGCTTTAAATCAAACAGAACAATATGTACTCTCGGAGCGGGCAAGAACTTGTCAGTAAGAGTTGTATGGGTTTATAATTTATTTGTGATTGCCGAAATTATATTTAAAGATATTTTTTCTGATTTTCCCTATAAATATTAAATGAAGCTCCATGGCAATTAATTTAAGTACAATTTTCATTCTACCTTCTTCAGATAATCTTCTTACTGAAACAGGTATTTTATAAGATTTTAAATATCTGAATTTTCCTATTTTTCTGGCTCTTTTAACATAATCCTGGTCTTCAAGTAAAATTAATGATTGATCAAAACCGCTGATTTTTTTATGAATCTTTTTTTTGACAAAAATACAAAATCCCGGAATCCTAGGATTAATTGTTTGAGTAAGTTTTAAATATTGATTGGCAAATTGATGAAGGAATTTATCAACTTTCAGAGAAGATCGGGGACTGATATAACAGGATGCGATATCAAGTTTTTTATCCTGCATTTCTGCTACGGTTTCTTCTAAAAAATGTTCAGGTAAAACAACATCAGCATCTAAAAATAAAAGTATCGGTTGAGTGGCTACTTTTGCTCCGTTATTTCGCCCAACTCCCGGTAAGCCTCCATCAACAATTTTTGCATTGAACTTTTTAGCAATTTCCCTAGTATTATCTAGTGAGTAAGCATCAGCCACAATTATCTCTTTTGGAGGATTTGATTGCTTTTTTATCGAGACTAAAAGTTTAGGAAGATATTTTCCTTCATTAAAGGTTGGAATAATAATACTAACTGGTAAGATCATTGTTTCTTTTGGAGGCAGTCTTCATATACATTCATCAATTTCTTAACAATCATTCCCTCATCAGTATTAATTTTAGCTTTTTTTAACGATGCTTTGCCAAATTTTTCTCTTAAGAGTGGATTTTTTAAAAGCAGGATTATTTTTTGTGCAAATTCTTCTTGATTTAAAGGTAATGAAAAACCGTTTTCTCCGTTCACTACTTCCTGAGCATAAGCCTTATCATTGACTAATACTAAGGGTAATCCGGAGGCAGAGGCTTCAATTGCTACCATTGGATGAACCTCAGATGTAGAAGCAAAGACAAATATATCCGCGTCTTTATAAACCAAAGGCATTTTATCGATATCAATTCCATCTGTGAAGGTAATCTTTTTTTCTAATTTAAGATTTATGCTCAAATTTAGCAAATGTTTTTTTTGAGGTCCTTCTCCGGCAATTACCAGATGAACCTTTTTAAAATTTCTGGAAACTTTCGAAAAGGTTTTTATTATAAATTCTATATTTTTCTCTTTTGCCAGTCTACCTACAGTAAGAATGATTTGATGATTAGAGGGGATATTGTAATTTTTATGAAGGAAATATTGATTTTTAACTGCAAATTTTTTCAAATTAACAAAATTAGGAATAACAGTGATTTCTTTCTTAACGCCCATTTTAATTAATTCCTGCTTCATTTTTTCTGAGGAGGTAATAACTCCGTCGCACCTGTTAGCGAAAACCTTCAAAATAAAATCAGCCATTTTTGGAGTTATTAGTTTGCCATTTAGGATGTAGTGAGCGTATCTATTTAAAAGCGTATGAAATGTTAGTACAAAAGGAATATTTTTTTGTTTTGCTACAACTAAACCAAGCATGGAAAAAAAGCCATTTCCATGAGCATGTACTAAATCATAATCTTTTAAAACAATTTTCATCCAAACAGGGGAAAGAGCTGGCAGAGGCAATCTGGCAGAATCAGGAATTGTTGGCCACATTCGGGAAGAGGGTATTCTAAAAATATCTTTCTCATTGTCTACAAATCCTTTAATTTTAGGAGCGAACACATAAACCTTATTTTTAAATTTTTTTAGAGCTGATGCTAAAGATCCAACAGAAGTTGCAACCCCATTTCGTTGAGGGTAATAAGTATCTGCAAAAAAAGCAATTTTCATCACTCGCTATTATATCGTATTATAGAGAGGTATGCGTATTCTGCTCAAAGTTGGAATATTTTTGATTTTTTTGTTAATAATTCTTCTGTTGGGTCAAATTGTTTTTAACAGAATTTATACATTTCCAAAATCCATCAAATACGGAGTCACTTTTTCTCCTAAGTTTGCATCTGAACTTAATCTAGACTGGAAAGAAACGTATATTAAAGTCCTAGATGATTTAAAGGTAAAAAATTTAAGAATACCAACATATTGGGATGAGATAGCATCAGAATCCGGTAAGCTGGATTTTTCCAAGGATGATTTTATGCTAGCTGAGGCAGAGAAAAGACAGGTAAAAGTTATTCTAACTTTGGGTATGAGACAGCCTAGATGGCCTGAATGTCATATTCCTTCTTGGGCGAAAGGTTTATCTGTAAAAGCTAGACAACAAAAGGTTTTAGAGTTTATTACTAGTGTTGTCCAAAAATATGATAGTTATCCTTCAGTTGAATATTGGCAGGTAGAAAATGAACCTTTGTTAGCAGGATTTGGTGTTTGTGATATACCTGATGAGAAGTTTTTAAGTTATGAAGTGGAATTAGTTAGGAGTTTATCTAAAAAGAAAGTAATAGTTACTGATTCAGGTGAGTTAGGTTTTTGGATTACTCCTATGAGGCTGTCAGATATTTTTGGAACCACTTTATATAGGAAAGTTTATAATAAATTCTTGGGATATACTAGTTATCCTGTTTTACCTTATCTTTATAATGTTAAATCAATGCTGGCAGGAGGGAAGAAGACCATTATTGCAGAGCTTCAGGCAGAACCTTGGTCTCCTGATAATAGCTTAGCGTTGACAGATGTTGAGAAACAAACCGAGATTTTTTCTGTAAATGATTTCAAAGATAATGTAAGTTATGCTAAAGATACAGGTTTTGAAGAAGATTATCTTTGGGGAGTAGAGTGGTGGTATTTTATGGCCAAAATGGGCCATCCAGAGTATCTTGAATATGCCAAGACCCTGTTTTAGTATATAATCCCACGTATGAAGAGACTAGTTTTGGTAGATGGTAATGCTTTACTTCATAGAGCCTATCATGCTACTCCGCCTTTTACTACTTCAAAAGGCGAATTAGTTAATGCTGTTTATGGCTTTTCAGCCATGATTTTAAAGGTTATGGATGAGCTTAAGCCTGATTATCTAGCTATCGCTTGGGATGAAAAGGGTCCAACGTTTCGACATCAGGCTTATGCTCAATATAAAGCCACTCGTGGACCAAAAGATGACGCTTTGTCCAACCAATATAAAAGAGTTTTTGAAATAACCAAAGCTTTTAATATTTCTGAGTTTAAATTATCGGGTTTTGAGGCTGATGATTTGATTGGAACTTTAGCTAAGCAAGCCTCTGGAAAAGATTTAGAAACTATAGTGGTGACAGGGGATAGGGATATTATGCAGCTGATTTCCCCAAAACTAAAAGTTTTTATGCCTAAAAAGACTCTTAATGATGTAGGTTTATATGGTGAAGAAGAATTTGCAGCTAAATACGGGTTTACTCCAATACAGCTGATTGATTATAAAGCCTTGGCAGGAGATGCCTCAGATAATATTCCTGGAGTTAATGGAATAGGGGATATATCAGCCACAAAATTAATTCATCAATTTGGATCGGTAGAAAATATTTACAAACCAGAGAATCTAAAAACTTTACCTGAAAGAATGCAAACACTCCTAGCAGAAGGGGCAGAGGAGGCTGTGATGAGTAAAAAACTGGCAACCTTAGACCTAGATGCTCCGATTAAACTTGATCTGAAAGCTTGTATTACGCATGATTATGACGGGAATAAGGTTAAAAACTTATTTGAAGAACTTGAATTCAAAAGTTTAATATCCCGTTTGCCTCAGTCGCATGTCAATACTCGCCAATCAAACTCGCCTTCCGCTAAAGCGGAATCGGCTAGTCTGATACGGACTAGCCTGGCTCAAACAGAGATTGGTCTGCGTTCTGACATTGCTCCTTCGCCTACTACAAGTAAACTTGACCTAGAAGTTACTTCTGTTTTGGAGAAAATGAGTAAGACCGGAATTTTGGTGGATTTGAAGTTTTTATTGGCACTTGGGAAAGATTTGAAAGCCCAATTAGATAAGATTGAGAAGAAAATATACTCATTTATAGGACATGAGGTTAATCTCAACAGTCCAAAGCAACTCCAAATCGTGCTTTTTGATGAGCTGAATTTACCGGTTTTTAAAAAGACAAAAACCGGTCGCTCTACTGATGAAGAAACTTTAAGAGAGTTATCCAGCGCTCATCCTGCTGTCCCATTAATTTTAGAATATAGACAGCTTTTTAAATTAGTTTCTACATATGTTGATGCGCTTCCTAATTCAATAGGGGAAGACAAAAGAATTCATTCTACATTTAATGTAGAAGGAGCAGCCACAGGTAGATTATCTTCCATTAATCCAAACTTGCAGAATATTCCTGTAAAAGGAGCTATGGGGGGAGAAATTAGAAAAGCCTTTATAGCTCCAAAAGGCAAAGTTCTTTTGGCTGCTGATTATTCTCAAATTGAGCTTAGAATTATGGCGCATTTATCTAATGATCCAAATTTAATAAAAGCTTTTAAAGAAGGGTTAGATATTCATACAGCCACAGCAGCTAAGATTTTTAAGGTCACCTTAGAAAAGGTGACAAAAGAACAAAGAAATGTGGGTAAAACTATGAATTTTGCCACACTTTACGGGCAGGGGCCTCATGCTCTATCTAGACAATTACAAGTTCCATATGAAATTGCCAGATCATATATAGAAGAGTACTTTTTAGGCTTTCCCAAAATTAAGGAGTGGATGCAGAAGACCTTGCAGTTTGGATATGAAAATGGCTATGTAGAGACTCTCTGGGGCAGAAAAAGATATATGCCGGAGCTTTTGGCAAACAACCATATGATGAAGTCAGCAGGGGAACGCGCTGCCATTAATCATCCAGTTCAGGGAACAGCTGCAGATATGATCAAAAAAGCTATGGTGGATATCGCTGGTGAGCTGGATAACTGGTCAACTAGCAAGAAGACTAGCAAACCAGAAAACGAGTGTTCCATGGTTCTACAAATACATGATGAACTTTTATTTGAAGTCTCTCCAAAAGATTTAAAAAAGGTTGCTAAAATAGTCAAAGAGAAAATGGAAAAGGCTTTAAAACTTTCTGTTCCGGTAATAGTAGATTTAAAAGTCGGCCCTAACTGGGGAGAAATGAAGCCTCTAAACGTAGCTTGACAATTTCGCTTATAAAAATTTGACAAAGAATTATTCTGTGGTAATATTTTGTCTGCATGCTTAAAGTTGAGAGGGAGAATGGTTTTGGTACAAGAAAAGTTGTTAAAGTGTTAGATAAAGGTCAAAGTGGGACTTTTATTGTAGGAAGAACGCATTTTGAATTGGAGCTATTTCCCAATAATTTATTACATATAGGATTATTAGATAAAGGTCCTTTGGTACTAAGATACACGCGAAGAAGAACAATAGAAGTTTTAGATCCAAAATATTCTTGGACTAATACTGATACAGAAGAAATGTTGATTGGCCCAAAGCATATTTGGCCTTGGACTGATAGACTTCTTGTTACAAATAATCCTCGTGTGGAATTCTAGACCAGAATCTTCCTAACAGTTCTTTGTTCTTCTGTAAATTTTATGTATCCTGTTTTTTCTAAAATGAAAAAAGTAATCCAAAGAAGGGGATAGATGAGGAGTCCTATTAAAGATGTTAGAGACTGCAGGATTATGAAGAAGAACACTGCCAGTCCTGCAGGTACAAAATTTATATATGGTTTGATCATAGTTTGAACCTGTGCTTGTAAGGTTTGTTTAACAATATCTTGACCTGTAGCCTTGGCACTTTTACCTGGGGTTAAAGAATCCAAAATCTTTGGATCTAAGCCTGATTGTTTTAATAAAGCAGGATTTTGTTTTAATAAGGCTATCTGATCAGAAGAAAGTGAAGATAAAGACGCATTCTCAGAGCTATTGTCAGTTGGTGTAAATTTTAAGACACTATCTATTAAAGATTCTGGAATCTGAAAGCCTTTTTCTGCAATTACTTTATTAATAGACATAAAGTATCCAATGGAAAAAACTAAAATCAAAAGTCCAACTAAACTTCTAATTGATGGGCCAAATAAAGCAGCAGGCTCAAAATTTATATAACTTTTTAGTTTTTTGGAAAGGGTAAAAAAAGTTAGAGCTAATATAATGAAAGTTCCAAAAGAGATTATTAATCCTAAAGATGGATCAATAATAAGAGGAGGGAGGATTGAGGCCAATAAATTTATCGGCAAAACTATTTTTAAATCTCCAGCTAAGCCAGCAAATATACAGAATAGAAAAGAAGATAAACAAATTAAAGAAGAAAAGATCAGAAGACTTTTAAAAGTATCAATAGATAAAGAGAAGATAATATCATATGAACCTAAATTGCTCTTTAGTTGAAACAATAAAAAAGAAAAAGATATTAAGAATATAGGTGCAAAGATGAGTTTTTTAAGGCTAGCCATGTTATACTCATCATAGCATGAAGACTCTAGTAACTCATATTAATCCACATTTAGATGATATTGTAGGAATTTGGCTTTTCAAAAAGTATTCTCCAGATTTTTCTGATGCAGAAGTTGAATTTATTTCGGCTAGTAGGGATGCTGACTCTGGAACTGAAGAAAAAATATTTATTGGAACTGGTGGAGGGAGGTTTGATGAGCACAAAGAAGGATTATCTACTTGTGCAGGATCACTAGTTTTTGATTATTTAAAAGAGGAAGGTTTGATTCCTGAATTGGAAATAAAAGCTCTGGTGAAACTAATAGAATGGAACTTATTGGTGGATACTGGTAAGGCTAGTTCATCAGAATTTGATGAATTTTCTGTTCAAGCTTTCATCAGGACAAAAGATAGTTCTTCTGAAACTTCTCTAAAATCAGTAGAGTTAGGTAGGGAAGTATTAGATAGAATTTTGGAAGTTAGAAAAAGAAAAGAACAATCTATTTTAGATTGGGAAAAAAGGCAGGAGTTTGAATCTAAATTTGGAAAAGGTTACGCTGTTACCTCAGAGACTGTTGACAGAGAATTCTGTAGGGAACAAGATGGTGATTTATATCTTATGGTTGATCCTAAATATAACAGTGTTCAATACTTTTCACCTGAAAAGGATATTGAGGAAATCTATAACAAAGTTAAAGAGTTGGATCCTGAAGCAAGTTGGTTTCTTCATCAATCTCATCACATGGTCATTTGTGGTTCAAGCTCTGCTCCTGATAGTAAACCTACAAAACTGAGTATCGAAGAATTAATACAAACGACAAAATAGGAGCTCGTCACAGCACAAAAAATCGTTCGCACTGTATAAACTTGCTCACTTGTGTTCGTCCGCCATTGGCGGACTGCACAACATTTTTTGGTTGCTTGCGACTTCGCTCCTTTTGCAACCAAAAGTATTAATTAAATGTATAATATTGAATATGAAGGTGGCTTTGGTTCATGATTATTTAAGAGAATACGGGGGAGCGGAGCGGGTTTTGGAAGCTCTTCATGAAATTTTCCCTGATGCTCCTGTCTACACAGCCTATTACAATCCTGAGGCCTTAGGAGAAAATAATAAAAGGTTTAAGAATTGGGATATAAGACCATCCTGGTTTCAGAAATTCCCTTTTGCCAATCAACTTTTATCCCCATTTAGGATTTTTGGGCCAATGATGTTTGAAAGTTTTGACCTTTCTGAATACGATCTAGTTATTTCTTCCTCTTCTGCCACACATTTGTCAAAATCAGTTATTACCAAGCCTGAAACTTTACATTTAAGCTATATTCACACTCCGCCCAGATTTTTATATGGCTATACAACAAGCTTTAATTATAAAAAACATTGGTGGACAAGGATTGGGGGAGAGATAATAAATCATTTTATGAGAATTTATGATTTTGAAGTTTCTCAGAGGCCGGATATTTTAATAGCCAATTCTAAAAATGTGGCAGGGAGAATTAAAAAATTTTATAGAAGGAATTCAGTAGTAATTTACCCTCCTGTAGAGTTGGAGGAGTATAGAGTATCAAGTATAAAGTATAAAGGGGAAAAAGACTATTTTCTGGTTCTTAGTAGACTAGTAAGAGGAAAAGGGACAGAGGTGATTGTGGAAGCCTGTGGGAAACTGGGTTTGCCTCTTAAGGTGGCAGGTACAGGTCCTGAAATGGATAATCTAAAAAAGCTTGCTACAAACTACAAACAACACACCAGCCATTCGGGCTTACCAACTACCAACTTCCTTGGTTGGGTTTCTGATAGCGAAAGAGTGAAACTATTGCAGAATGCCAAAGTTTTAATTGTAGCCTCAGAAGATGAGGATTTTGGTATAACTGCTATTGAAGCTCAGGCAGCTGGTACACCTGTTATAGCTCCAGCCTCAGGTGGATTCCTGGAGACAGTAATTCCTGGTAAAACTGGATTATTATACGGTGGGCCTGGTCAGGTAAACGTAAATTCTTTGATTGAGGCCTTACAAAAGTTCAATCTAGCAGATTATGATCAAGAAGATCTAAGAAAAAATGCAGAAAAATTTTCTAAAGAAAGATTTAAAAAAGAAATTTTAGAATTGATTGACAAACAATTAAAGAAAGATTAATCTGAATCTATGATTGAAGGAAATCCTCATATTTTGCCCGAAACTGCACAAGTATTAGCTATGATGGAAGCTGAAAGAAGAAGGGCAATACCCTTAGAATTAACTACAAATGTTCCAAAAGAAAAAGATCTAAGTGCACTATTAAATGAAGTAGTAGAAACTTCTTCTGGAAGCCCTTTCGCAATTGGAGCAGTTTTCGGAATGGTAATAAGACCCCTTCTAGGAAAAATTTTCAGACGTTAGAACAAAATGGACCAGGTTAGAAAACACATCACCCGGGCAACTGAATTAACTGCTATTTCTGTTTCCAAAATGATCAATGAAAAAGGTTTTTCTAAGGATGATTTATTAGACGAGGAAGAATCTATTAAAAGAGAAAGATTGATTGATCAGGCAGGAGTTGATGCTATGGCAACAGCTTTAACAGATATTCCATTTGTTTTAAATATTGTAGGCTCAGAAGGAAGAAAACATATTCATCAATATGGGGAAGCGTTACCTACTTTGGATGGAGTTTTTGGCTCAGGAAACCTAAAATTAGATATGGTTAATGATGTAGTGGAAGGATCTAAGGCTGCCAAACTAAACATTCCAGGAGCCATGTCTGTAATTGCTGTATCTTCCGATAAAGGCTTAATGGGAACACCTTCTGATATTGATTATATGGATAAATTATTTGGTCCGCCACAATTAAAAGGAAAAATTTCTATTAAAAATAGCGTAGAAGAAAATTTAAGTGCAGTTGTAGAAACTTTTAAAGTAAAACCATCAGAAATAAATGTTGTAATGATGGATAGAGAAAGAAACGCTCACTACATAAATGCCTGTCAAAAATTTGGAGTGAATTTAATTTTAATCAAAACTGGGGATTTTGTAGCCTCTGTTTTTGCTTGTACTGATCCGAGTAAATATAAAAAAGGAATCTATCTGGTAATGGGTAGTGGAGGATTTGAAGAGGGGGTAATGGCTGTGGTAGCTGCCAAAGCACTTGATGCTGCTTGTGAGACCAAAGGTTGGTCGCCTGATCCAGAAACTCATAAAAAATACAATAAAATTTGGAGTATAGAAGATGTTGTTCCAGGTAAATTAGAGGATTGTCTAGTTTCTGTTTCTTTTATTACTGATGAAAATAAGTACTTTAATTTAGATGGGGTAAAAAATGGAAGAGTAACTACCTTGACAGTAGACCCTGGGGGTGTAAATATAGAGAAACGATTACATCGTTGATCGTCATCCTGAACTTGATTCAGGATCTATATAGATTCCGGATCAAGTCCGGAATGACAAAATAATATTATGGATACAAATTTATTAAAACAAACAGCACAATCTATGGTATCTCCTGGAAAAGGTTTACTGGCAGCTGATGAATCTGCCAAAACCATTCAGAAAAGATTTGATAAAATTAACTTAACTTCTACCCCCGAAACAAATTTAGCTTACAGAAAGATGCTTTTTTCTACTCCTGGAGTAGAGGAATATATATCTGGAATAATCTTGTTTGATGAAACCATAAGACAACAAATAGACGGGAAATCTATGTGTCAATACTTATCTGATAAAGGAATTATGCCTGGAATAAAGGTGGATAAAGGAGCAGTGGATTTTGAAGGACATTTTGGAGAAAAAGTGACTGAAGGACTTGATGGATTGGACGAACGAATGAAAGAGTATGAAGCCATGGGAGCTAAGTTTGCTAAATGGAGAGCAGTTATTACCATAGGAGAGGGAATACCAACTGATGAGTGTTTGATGGAAAATGCCAAAAGACTGGCTGAATATGCCTTAATTTGTCAGCAGAATAATATTGTGCCGATTGTAGAGCCAGAAGTATTATTAGATGGCGATCATACAATAGAGCAGTGTTTTGAGGCTGAAGTTAGAACTTTAACTAAAGTTTTTGAGGAACTTAAAAATAGAGGAGTAGATTTGGAAGGTATGATATTAAAACCCAGCATGGTTATGTCTGGTAAAGATTCATCCATTCAGGCTGATAGCAAAAAAGTAGCTAATCTGACAATAGAGGCTTTAAAAAATTCAGTACCTGCTGAAGTTCCGGGTGTAGCTTTTCTTTCAGGCGGACAATCAGATGAATCTGCCATAGAAAATTTAAGTGAGATAGCTAAAATTGGTGGACCATGGACTCTTACTTTCTCCTATTCTAGAGGGTTGCAGAATGCTCCAATGATGATTTGGGCTGGAAAAGAGGAAAATGTTAAAGCTGCACAAGACGAATTCTTAAAAAGGTGCCAAAAAGCCTCCCTGGCCCGCCAAGATCAAATTACTTAAAATGTTAACCATAATCTTTGCCCTTATTTCTTTTGTAGGATGGGCAATATCAGATTTATATACAACTATCCTTGCAAGAAAGATGGGGGCTTATTCGGGGACTTTTTGGTCTATTGTAATTAGCTTGGTGATATTAACTCCTTATGCTTTTTTTCAATTGGCTGATCTAAGAAAAATAACCCTGGAAATATTTATTCTAAATATTGTTCTTGGCATAATATTTACAATTAGTGGACTGACATTTCTAAAAGCATTGAAGATAGGAAATGCTTCTTTGGTTTCTACAATAGGTTCATCTTTCTGTGCACTGGTGGTTTTATTATCAATGATTTTTCTTGGAGATAGAGTTTCAGAGACTCAAGGAATATCTATAATTATTATTTTTTTAGGATTAATTTTGTCGTCTTTTGATTTAAAAGAATTAAAAAAGGGGAAAATATTAAACAAAGGAATAATTTTGGCAATTATTACTATGCTAATTTGGGGAATATACTATACATTTATCAAAATTCCAATTAGCCAAATTGGTTGGTTTTGGCCAAACTATATTTTTCTAATAAGTTCTCCCTTAGTATTATTAATTTTCGGCAGTAGAAAATTAAAAATCGAAAGACCGAATATAAATGGTGCTTTCATACCTCTTTTTTTAGCTTCAATAATAGCTTTGGCTGCAGAACTTAGTTTTAATTTTGCTATTAGTAAAAATCTGACAGCTATAGTGGCTCCAATCGCTGGATCATACCCAGCCCTATTTGTAGTTTTAGCCTTCTTCTTTTTTAAGGATCCAATTACCAAACAGCAAATTCTGGGAATAGTCACTACTTTAATAGGTATTGTGCTTCTTTCAATTCTAAGTGTTTGACAAAATTTTAAATATTGACAAGAATACCTTATAGGTTTATAAAGAATATGTAATGCTTACCGAGGTTAAAAATTATCTGGGCAGTTTAAAAGATCGAAGTTTAGGTATTAGAATGGGGAAAGCATTTTATCAAGAACAAGCCTCCAATTCTCCAATTCAAGCTCGTTTGTTAAGCACGCTCGGTGTTGTAGGAGAGATTGCTATGCCTTTATGGTCAGAATTGTTGCAAGAAACAAAGAATAGTGAAGGGAAATTTCTTGTTGATTTAGATTCGACTCCTTTTAGAAGAGCATTAAAAAATCTTTTTGTTTGGATACCTGTTGGATTAGGAGCATTTTTTGCAGATGGTGCGGGGGATACAGCAGCCTTAGTTCTAGCTTTTCAAGGTCATCCAACTGAAGGAGTGATACTTAAAGGTGCCATCAATACTGGAAGCCATGCTTTATTTGATGTAGCTAGGTCTGGGGTAAATAATTTTAAGAATATCATTGGTTCCTCTGTGCCTCCAGCATTAATTTAGTATTGACAAATAACTTACAAAGTTCTTACATTAGATTGTATGGCTGCTTTAACTGAAAGAAGAGTAGCAGACGGACGATTATTTAATCCAGATATTTTTACGATTCCTCTTAGAGGAGGTATAGCAGTTCTTAATAGAATGATTTATAGAACACACTCCATTGAGGATATATCTGTAGCCAGTAGAGCAGAGGTTAAAGAACATCCTTTAAGACAAGCATTAATTGATTTTTCTTTAGTTGCGGGAACATTTATTGGAGCAATAATTCAGAGAAACTCTTTCTAGGGTATAATACTTCGTGTTTATGGCAGAAAAACCTACATTCTCCTCGGTTCTAAAAAACCGGGGATTTTTAAACCTCTGGTTTAATCAGATTTTAGTTCAGCTTTCCTATAATTCTTTAAATTTTGCATTGCTTTTTTGGGTTTTTAGACTGACTGATTCTAACGCAGCTGTAGCAGGCTTATTAGTTTCAATTTATTTACCTGCAGTGATATTTGGGCTTTTTAGCGGGGTATTGGTAGATGTTGTTGATCGCAAGAAGATTATTATTGTAATTAATTTTTTGCTTTGCTTATCTTTTTTTAGCCTTATTTTTCTTAAAGGTAACTATTTCGCTATTTTAATCATCACCTTTTTCGTAAATACCCTGGGGCAGTTTTATTCTAATGCTGAGGCTTCAGCTATTCCTATTGTTGTTAAAAAAGATCAATTAATTAAAGCAAATTCCTTTTTTTCCGCGACGCTTTATTCCTGTTTTATACTTGGGTTTGGACTTTCAGGACCTTTAATTAATCAATTAGGAATTGATTCTGTATTTTTTTTGGAGGGTAGTCTTCTGACTTTGGCTTTTATCCTATCTTTCTCATTTCCTTCTATAAAAGGAACTGTTGATGAGCAGGGCAAAAAGTTAATTCTAGCTTTAAGAAAAAGAAATTACCCGAGAATCATAGAGATTGGGAAAAACGAAATCTCACATACCATGAAATTAATAAGAGGAAAATTGCCTGTATTAACTTCTATTATAATTTTAGCAGGTGTGCAGGTTATAATAGGGATAATAGCCTCGCTTGCACCAGGTTTTTTTGAAAAAACCTTAAGGATTAATGCTACGGATGCTTCGTATATCGTAGTTATTCCTTTAGGTTTGGGAATTGTTATTGGCGGGATGATTTTAGGAAAAATAGGAGATCGCTTAATAAGGAGAAGACTCGTTTCTAGAGCCATACTTTTTTCAGGATTACTTTTTTTCTTTGAAGGAATTTCTCCTATTTTTTCTCCTGCAATTAGATATTTTCATATTCATCCCAAACCTCTTTCTTTTCTTACACAATTACCTTTATCAACTGTACTTATAGCTGGGTCATTTCTTTTAGGGATAGCTATGGTCTCGATTTTAGTTCCATCTCAGACTGTTTTGCAGGAAAATACTCCGGAAAAGGATAGGGGAAAAGTTTTTGCAACCCTAGGGGTAGCTATGGGGGGATTATCTTTAATTCCGGTTCTACTTTCAGGTTTCCTAGCTGATGTATTTGGGACAACGCCTATATTTATCGGCATTGGGGGGATAATTATTTTAATAGGTGTTTTTGGACTGAGTCCTTCTTGGTTTTTTTCAAAGGAAAGTTTACCGTTGCATGTTAGGGAGTTTTTAGGGTTAGGACATTGGGAGAAAAGGTAGGGTCTAGTTCGTTTGATCAAAAAGCACCGCTCGCACGGTATAGACTTGCTCACTATGGATTTGTTTTGCGCCACAGTATAAACTGCACCATGAAGTATTGATACATGCAAAACTGCATCAATTGCTTTTGTGATTCAAGCTTCACTGTCCCTTAATAGAATATGTTTTTGAAGAGAATTAATTTAACAAATTTTAGAAATTACGCCAGTCTTGAATTGGATTTTGATAATCGCCCGACAGTATTGATAGGTGATAATGGTGCTGGAAAATCTAATATTTTAGAAGCAGTTTATCTTTTATCTACTACAAAATCTCTAAGAGTAGAAAAAGAGGAAGAATTAATTCTGGATGAGGAAGAATTTGGTAGAGTAGAAGGATTTTTTCGTCCAGAGGACGACCAGCCTTTGGCTGGGGATGAAACAGAATTAATGGTTTTAATCAACAGGCCAAATAGCGAAATAAGCTTTAAAAAAAAGGTAATGGTTAATGGTATAGCTAGAAGAACACTGGATTTTATAGGTAATCTGCCGGCTGTTATTTTTTATCCAACAGATATAAATATGGTTACAGGATCACCCTCTCTTAGGAGATGGCATCTGGATTTAAGTTTGGCGCAAATTGATACCGAATACAAAAAGTGTTTAACTTTATACGGAGATTTTTTAACTGCCAGGAATAAAGTCTTAAAAAGAATTAGGGAAGGATTAGCTAAATTAGATGAACTAGATTATTGGACAGATGAGCTAATAAAAAATGGAGAAATAGTTTCTAAAAAGAGAAAAGAATTTTTTGAATTCATTAACGGCTTAGTAACTCCACTTGGGGAATTTAAATTTGAATATTCTCAAAGTTTAATTAGTCTAGAAAAACTAAAAGAAACAAATGGCAGGGAAGTGGCTGCTGCGCAGACTTTAATTGGACCTCATAGGGATGATTTTAAAATTACACTGGATGAAAGAAACATGTCTAGTTATGGTTCAAGAGGAGAACAAAGAACAGCCACTCTAGCTTTTAAGTTGGCTCAGTTGGAATATATGGCAGCACACCCCGCCTCTGGCGGTAAAAATCTGGGCAAACGCCCAATATTACTCCTAGATGATGTTTTTTCTGAGCTAGATGGCTCTCATAGAGCTCATGTTGTAGATATTGTTAGTAAACAACAAACAGTTATAGCCACAGTAGAGTTAGAAAACATCCCAAAAGAATTCCTAGATTCAGCCAGGATTTTAACAGTAGAAAACGGTCAGATTAGATCGTCATTGCGAGGAACGAAGTGACGTGGCAATCTCTATTCTAGATACATTTTCTTCACACTTTTGTAACCAAAAGTGTGGCAAAAGTTTCTTGCAGGGAAGTCGGGCTACTCTTCATGTTTTGTCTAGCGGGGGTTCACCCCCTCGGAAATTCTCCACTTCGTGGTGTCAGTTTCCGGTTCCCCCTGCTGCCAAAACACTTATCGTTTAACGCCCTTTGTTCCAATGCAAGATTAAAAGAAAAATTACTGGGTAAATTTACTTGTAGTGAGCATTAGTCGAATCTAAAAGTGGAGAGGATTTGGTCTACCCTTAGTTCAACACCACCACCATATACTTTATTGATAAATTCTATTCTAGGGTTATTTATTGTTTGATAAACATAACTAAATGCTGCTTGAGAATTTTTTGAACCAGTCCTTATACTGAATACATTCATCTGTACTCCATTGACATCTTTGACTGTACCTCCCTCACTACATGTAGTTATAACATTGTCCTGAAGATCTGCATCTTTACAATTTTTCAAAGTATTTAAATCTAACGTGGGTTGAAAATAAACCACAAGTTCCGAAGGGGTTACTTGATCTCCTGGTTGGAAAGTACCACTAAAAGTAACCTTTTCATTATCCTCTTTTTCAAATTTATAATCTTTTGGGTAACGGAACGAAAATTTTAATTTAGTATTACTGTAAGTTTTCCAGTCATTCCCGATTGAATCGGGGTTGGCAGATGGGGAAGGTGTGGGTGAGATTGCCACGTCGTTCGTCTTTGACGGAACTCCTTGCAATGACAGATTATTTTGCCCCAGATAATATGCTCCGCCAACTACCGCGGTCATAACAACTATTCCTAGAACTATTAAAATTGGTGAAAATCCTCTTTGGTTCATTAATTTAAGTATACTACTTTTAATTTTCTGTTTCTCCAGAAATTGTTGTCAGTTTACCAAACAAAGATTTTTTGGTGGACTTATTTAAAAGAGCAGTTAACTTTTTATCTATTTGATCAAACGTAAGATTTGGAGAAATTCCTATAACGCCAGTATCATTGCCTGTTAGCGCCAATTCTTTAAAATCTTTAATGTTACGTGTTACTACTAATCTACCTTGTTTTCGGGCTAAAACATATACTTCAGGATCAGATAAACCTTCTAGATTGAAATCATCTCCAACATGTTTTACATCAAATCTTCTGTTTAAAGTATGGAAATATTTCCTGATAGGAAAATTTTCATCAAGGAGTAATTTATGCTTGAAGAATCGTTTGGTTATCTTTACCATTTGCTAGTTTATCAGCCAAATTTGATAATTCATCAAGTGCACCTTCTAATCTATCTATTCCAACCCAAGGATACATTTTTTCAATCTTTTTTAAAGTATAATCTTGTTTCAATAGAGATAAAATAACATCAATAGGTACTCTAGTACCAACAATACAAGGTGCTCCACCCATAACATCAGGTTTGGAAGTAATATATTTTTTCATACAACAATTATACCATAAAAATTATTGGGCTTGCCTCATAGACACGACATTGCGAGAGTCCTATGGGGTAAATTTAAAAGTGGAAAGGATTTGATCGAAATCATTTAAATATTCCTTCTTCTTGTCGCTTGTTGTTTCAAAGCCGGCATATGAATCAATTGCTAAAACAGTACCAGCATTATATGCGTAGTAAATCAAGCGCCGAGAATCAGTGCTAAGAGGAAGTAAAACCTCAATAGCATATTTTCCAGCAAGCGTGACTTTTTTAATAGTAATATCGCTACCATATTCGGATTTCAGCTCCGTCTCTGATAAGTTTTTATTTGGGATAATAAAAAAGCTAGTTGACACACCGTCTTTGAGAGCATCTTGACCACCAAATCCTTCACCAATGGTATATGTAGTCTCTTTTTCTAAGTAAACACCTTCAAATTCGCTCGTTGACGCTTGAATCTCCCTTAGCTTATATAAATCTGGATACTTGAACTCGTAACCTCTTTTGCTATTTGTATATGTTTTCCAATTGGCCCCGATTGAATCGGGATTGGCAGTTTCATTTGGATTGGAAGTTACACCAGGAGAGGAAATTGGCGTAGAGGAGATTGCCACCTGTTCGACTTCGCTCAGGGTAGGCTGTCTTCGCAATGACGAATTATTTTTACCAAAGTAATATGCTCCGCCAGCTACAGTAACTATTATCAAAATTCCAACTAAAATTAAAATTGGAGCAAAACCTTTTTGTTTCATTTTTTAGCTCCCCATCTTGAGGCTAGTTTGGAGAGTTGGTATGTAATTAAGACAGCCAAAGCAGTAATCAAAAGTGCATAAATCATCTTTGAAAATAACCCTGAACCAGGAATCCTTGGTTCTATAAAGTCTTTAACAATTTGTTGTATTGCTTCATTCCAAGCTAAAGCAGCTACTAACCCAAAACCAGAAGTAGAGAGTGTGACCATTTGTTCAATTAATTCCCTACGAAACGATTTTTCTTTTTGTGCTTTCGTGGCCATACTTGACATAATATCTCATTATAAGTAAACTATGCAAAGTCTGTATGACAAAAATTAGATTAGAAATGAGTTTAAGAGACTGAATTTTCCGCCAGGGGGCGGATTTTTTTTGAAAAAAATTATGGCAAACAACTTTAAGGGCAGGGATATTATAGATATAAATGATTTTACAAAAGAAGATCTACTTTATATTCTCAAAACCGCTAAAAATTTTGATCCTAGCTTTGTAAAATCTAAGAAATCCAACTACGTTATAGGGATTGGTAAGATTGCTGCAGCCTTATTTTTTGAGCCTTCCACCAGAACTGAACAATCTTTTAGATCAGCTGCTCAAAGAATAGGTATGGGGATAATAGGATTTAATGATTTAGATGTAACTTCTATGCACAAAGGAGAAACCTTTGAAGATACTATCAGAATTGTTGAATCTTACTCAGATATATTAGTAATTAGGCATCCAGAGGAAGGATCTGCTAAAAGAGCAGCGGATGTGGCTGAAATTCCAGTTATAAACGCAGGAGATGGAGCAAATCAACATCCCACTCAGACAATGTTGGATTTGTATACCATTCTTAAAGAAGCAGGGAAGTTAGATGGTATAACAGTTGCTTTCATGGGGGATCTAAAATACGGCAGAACAGTTCATGCTTTATCCATAGCACTTTCTCATTTTAAAGTTAAACAGATTTTTATCTCACATTCGTCCATTGCAATGCCTGATGAGTATCCTAAACTTCTAAAATCAAGAAAAGTTGAGTTTGAAGTTTGGGAAAAATTACCTGCTAATTTAGAAGGAGTGGACTTTTTGTATCAAACAAGAGTACAGAAAGAAAGATTTACAGATTTAAATGAATATAAAAAGATTAAAGATTTATTCATTTTAGATAAAAGTTTTAAAAAATATTTAGATAAAGGGGTTAAGCTAATGCATCCTTTGCCTAGGCTTAATGAGATGGATGCTAGCTTAGATGCTCACTCAAATGCTATTTATTTTAAACAGGCTAGGAATGGATTATATGTTAGAGAAGCTTTACTGGCTTTAGTGCTGGGAAGACTTTAGTAGAAAGGATAGATATGCAGGGGAAATTAATTCTGTCCGATGGGACAGTTTTTTTAGGGGAAAGTTTTGGAGCAGAGGAATCTAGCTCAGGTGAAGTAGTTTTTAATACCGGAATGGTAGGATATCCTGAAAGTCTTACTGATCCTTCATATTTTGGTCAGATTTTAGTTTTAACCTATCCTTTAGCTGGAAATTATGGAGTTCCTAAAAAAGAATTCTGGGAATCTAAAAAAATTCAGGTCAAAGGTTTGATTGTTCAAAATTATATTGATAATCCTTCACATTTTGAATCACAGAAAACTCTATCTTCTTGGCTAAAAGAGGAAGGAATTCCTGCTTTGCAGGGGATTGATACCAGAGCTTTAACTACAAAATTAAGACAACATGGAGTAATGCTGGGGGAAATCGTTAATCGTGATTCGTCATTCGTTAAGACAACGAAAAACGAAAAACGAACAGCGATATACGATCCGAATAAGGAGAATATTTTGCCCTATGTAAGTACTGACAATGTACAGACATATGGTTCGGGCAGGAAAAATATAATACTGATTGATTGTGGAGCTAAAGAAAACATCATTAGATTTTTGGCCAAAAGGGGAGTAAGAGTTACCAGAGTACCCTGGGATTTTGATGTTTTAGATCCTGGCTTCCGCCAGAACTGCGAGTTTGATGGAGTGTTTATCTCGAATGGACCGGGAGATCCAAAACAAGCTAAAAGAACTATAGAAAATGTTAAAAAAGTACTAGCAAAAAATATTCCTACTTTAGGGATTTGTTTAGGCTCTCAAATTCTGGCTTTAGCTGCAGGAGGAAATACTTTTAAATTAAAATTTGGTCACAGAGGTCAAAATCAACCAGTACAGGATGTTCATAGCAAAAAAGCCATTATTACTTCTCAAAATCACGGTTTTGCTGTTGATATGAAATCAATGGGGAAAGATTGGGAGGAATGGTTTATAAATCTAAATGATGGTACCAATGAAGGGATTAGGCATAAAACTAAACCCTTTATGGCAGTTCAGTTTCATCCTGAAGCAAATCCTGGTCCATTTGACGGCGGATATTTATTTGATGAATTCATAAAGAAACTATGAGTAAAAAAGTGTTAGTACTAGGTTCTGGAGCTTTGAAAATTGGACAAGCAGGAGAATTTGATTATTCTGGTTCACAGGCGTTAAAAGCCTTGAAAGAAGAAGGAATTGAAACAGTTTTAATAAATCCTAATATTGCCACTATTCAAACTTCAAAAGAGCTGGCAGATAAAATTTATTTTCTTCCAGTTACCCCTTATTTTGTAGAAAAAATTATTAAAAAAGAAAAAGTTGACGGAATATTTCTATCGTTTGGAGGACAAACAGCTCTAAATTGCGGGTTGAGCTTAGAAAAATCAGGAGTGTTTAAGAAATACGGAGTTAAGGTGTTAGGCACCCCTGTAAAAAGTATAGAAGTTACAGAAGATAGGGAACTTTTTGCCAAAGAATTAAATAAAATTGATGTAAAAGTTCCGAAAGGTGGGTTTGCTAAAACAGTTGAGCAGGCCTTAAAAATAGGAGAAAAATTGGGCTATCCTATTTTAATTAGATCAGGATTTTCCTTAGGAGGTTTAGGTTCAGGAATTGTAGAAAGCAAAGAAGAATTAATAAAAATGGCTGGAAGTGCCTTAAAACAGGCTCCACAAATTGCGGTTGAAGAATATTTAAAGCACTGGAAAGAGATTGAGTATGAAATTGTGAGAGACGGTGATGCTAATAAGATTACAGTTTGCAACATGGAAAACTTTGATCCCTTAGGAATTCATACTGGAGAAAGTATTGTTGTTGCTCCGTCTCAGACATTAAATAATTTTCAATATCATATGCTTAGGAGACTTTCTTTAAATGTTATAGAGCATCTTGGAATTGTGGGGGAATGTAATATTCAATTTGCCTTAGATCCAAAGACAAATGATTATAGAGTGATAGAGGTTAATGCTAGGCTTTCTCGGTCTTCAGCACTAGCTTCAAAGGCCACAGGTTATCCTCTGGCTTACATTGCTGCGAAAATAGGTTTAGGGTACAACTTACCTGAACTTAAAAATTCTGTAACTTTATCTACTTCTGCTTTCTTTGAACCAGCCTTAGATTATTTAGTAGTTAAAATTCCTAGATGGGATTTGCAGAAGTTTACAGGAGCCAAAGAGTCTATTGGATCTGAGATGAAAAGTGTTGGGGAAGTAATGGCAATTGGCAGAAGTTTTCCAGAGGCTTTGCAAAAAGCTATCAGAATGCTGGATATTGGCCAGGATGGATTTTTAGGTAATGGAGTTGATGATTCTTCTCTGACCCCCACCTCAGAGCGGCTGTTTGCTTTAGGTAAAAGATTTGGTAAAGATGAGGATGTAGAGAAAGTCTATCTTGAAACAGGTATTGATCCTTGGTTTTTACATCAGCTCAAAGAAATTGCTCAGTTTGAGAAGGGATTAAAAGAATTGAAACAAATATCTGAAGCCAAAAAATTAGGATTTTCAGATAAGGCTATTGCCAAAGCCTTGAATAAGACTGAAGAAGAAATAAGAGAATATAGAAAGAAAAATGGAATTATTCCAAAAGTAAAACATATTGATACTTTAGCTGCAGAATATCCAGCGAAGACGAACTATCTTTATTTGACATACCATGGGGAAAGCTCGGAAACTGGTTTACTGGATGACTCGTTAACTAGTAACCATAAAACGAGTAAACCAGTAATTGAGAAAGCAATTGTGTTGGGTTCTGGCCCCTACAGAATTGGATCTTCTGTTGAATTTGATTGGTGTGCTGTAACAGCGGCGCAGACTTTTAGGAAAAAGGGTATGGAGGCAATAATAATTAACTGTAATCCTGAAACAGTTTCAACTGATTATGATATTGCAGATAAACTATATTTTGAAGAATTAAGTTTTGAAAGAGTATCTGATATTTATGATTTGGAGGGTGATGCGAGTTTAGTCTTAAGTTTTGGGGGTCAGGTACCAAATAATTTGGCAATGTCAGCTTTCAGAGCAGGTTACAAGATATTAGGTACATCTCCTCTTAATATTGATAGAGCAGAGGATAGAAATAAGTTCTCAGCTCTTTTGGATAAACTGGAAATAGAGCAGCCAGGTTGGATAAATGCCAAAAATATTGAAGAAGCACTTAAATTTGGTAAGAGAGAAGGTTATCCTGTTTTAGTGAGACCTTCATATGTTCTTTCAGGTTCTGCTATGAATGTAGCTTATTCTGGAACGGAACTTAAAAAATTCCTAAAGCAAGCTTCTGATGTCTCATCTGAACACCCTGTGGTACTTTCTAAGTTTGTGGAAGGGGCTAAAGAAATAGAAATGGATGGAATTGCTAAAGATGGGAATTTAATAATTTATGCTATTTCAGAACACGTTGAAAATGCTGGGGTACATTCAGGTGATGCTACTATTGTTTTGCCACCCCAGCGATTATTTTTAGAAACAGTCAGAAAAATTAAAACAGCTACTAAAATGATGGTTAAAGAGCTAAATATAAATGGGCCATTTAATATTCAATTTATAGCTAAAAGCAATCAGATATTGGTAATTGAGCTAAATCTTCGGGCTTCCAGATCTTTTCCATTTGTTTCAAAAGTAACCGGTTATAATTTTGTGGAAATGGCAGTAAGAGCCATGTTGAATGAAGAAATTTTAGGTGATTTTAAAACCATAGATTTGGATTATGTTGCCGTTAAAGCTCCTCAGTTTTCTTTTAATAGGATTAAAGGGGCTGATCCTCGCTTGCGGGTAGAAATGTCTTCTACTGGGGAAGTAGCCTGTTTTGGGGATGATCTCCATGAGGCATATCTAAAATCTTTATTATCATCTGGTTTTAATATGCCGAAAAAAGCTGTATTTCTTTCAATAGGGGGACAGAAAAACAAATTAGAGATGCTTTTATCTGCCAAAAAATTGGCTAAATTGGGTTTTAGAATTTATGCTACAGAAAATACTCATATTTTTTTGAAAGAATCTGGAATTAAAAATGAAAGAACATACAAAGTTTCTGAAAAAGGGCATCCAACTGTTTTGGATTTATTAATGGAAGGAAAAGTCGATTTGGCTATTAATATTTCTGAGGGTGGATCAGAAAAAGGGGAGACGGATGGATTTATGATAAGGAGAAGTTGTGTGGATCTTGGAATCCCACTTTTAACCAATCTTCAGGCATCAGAACTCTTAATCTCCGCCCTAACTTCTAAGAAATTGGATGATCTATTAGTTAAATCCTGGGATGAGTATGTAACAACATGATATAATTCCTATTATGGTAGAAAGTAGAACAAGGCAAGCAGAAGTTTATAGAAAAGCAATAAACTTACCAATACTTGCTGAAACTAGTGATGAAGTGACAGACATATATCCTGCGGTAGAAGTTGGAGTCCAGATAGGAAATTATGTTGGTTGGAGAAAAGTTGTTACTCCATTTTGGGTAGGATTGAGAACAGGTTTATTAATTGATATACCTAAACCATTTTATGCTCAAAGAATTGAAGGTGCAATTAGAAAAGCTGGTAAGATTGCAGAGAAATTAAATACAACAACTCCTTAGAAGTCATATATCTGGATTTTTGCGGGAAATAAGCGATAAATCTGCTATAATATATCTTCATGTTTGTTCCTAAATTTTCTATTACCAATAAGAACCCTCGCTCCGCTCGGAACCTTGCCTATTTTGACTTCGTCAAAAAGGTAAAATCTTAAAAATGTTCGTACCAAAGTATAATATTACAAATAAAATCTTGAAGCATATTGGAATTGTTGAAGCCTCAAGAGAAATTATTATGAATGCTCCTTTAGTTCCTGCTTGGGAAGCTAAATTTAGAAAAGAAGCTATGGAGAGAACTGTTCATCACGGCACTCATTTAGAAGGAAATCAGCTGTCTGAAGAAGAAGTTAAGGATGTATTGGATGGAGCAGAAGTAATTGCCAGGGATAGAGATGTTCAGGAAGTTATAAATTACCGGAATGTTTTAAAATTTATAGATGCAATTCAGCTTCAGTTGGGATCATCAAGTGCATATAGTTTTACCATAGAAACAATCTTAGAAATTCACAGGTTAACTACAGATAAAATTTTATCTGAGGTTTCAGTTGGACAATTTAGACTACGGCAGGTTGTGATTAAAAATAGTAAAACAGATCAGATTTCCTATACTCCTCCTCCTGCAGTGGAAGTGCCATACTTAATTGAAGATTTAGTTTCCTGGATTAACTCAGATGAGTGTAAAGATATTCATCCGATTTTAAAAGCGGGCATAATTCACTATGAAATTGCCAGAATTCATCCTTTTACTGATGGTAATGGCAGAGTAGCTAGAGCCGTAGCAACTCTTGTTTTATTTTTAGATGGCTATGATATTAGAAAATTCTTTTCTTTTGAAGAATATTTTGATGAAAATCCAATGGATTATTATTTAACTTTGCAGGCTGTTTCCAATCAGTTGGTGCTAGATACTCACGAGCGGGATTTAACTCCCTGGCTTGAGTATTTTGTAGAAGGAGTGGCAATAGAATTAAATAGAGTTAAAGAAAAAGTTCAAAGAATTTCAGTTGATGCCAAAGTTAAAGATAAACTTGGGGGACAAGTAATGCTAAATGAAAGACAAATGACTATAATGGAATTTCTACACAGGCATAAAAGTATGCAGAATAAGGATTTTAGGAAAATGTTTCCGGATTTTTCAGATGATACAGTTTTAAGAGAAATGAAATTCCTAAAACAGAAAGGTTTAATTAAAAAGATAGGAGCTACAAAGAAAGCTACTTATTTGTTAAAGTAGCTATCTATTTATAAGCCCTTCTACGCTTGTTTTAAGAATCTGTCTAACCTGATCTGGTGGCATCATTTCCATAAACTCTTCTCTGGTATTTCGAAGTTGTTCTTTAGTAGCTGCAATTTGTTCTTCTCTACTAAAATGAGATCCATCATCATGTGTTTTATATTCCAAACCTTTTATTGGGTTTAAAACATAAGTATCAAGCCAACCATTAAATTTATCAGGGTCATCAATATTAGGTTCAGGTACTTCTAATCTTTTTTCAGCTTCTTCTCCTTGAGTCATGAAGCTATTTTACAACAGCTTGGGAATCCATTACAATCCAAAGATATGACTTTTGCAGATTTATCCAAATATTTTGAGAAACTTGAGGCAACTTCCTCCAGACTTACCTTAATTGATATTCTTTGTGAGCTTTTTAAGGAAATAAAACCAGAAGATATTGGAAAAATTTCCTATTTAATTCAGGGTAGAGTAGCTCCTTTTTATGAAGCAACTGAAATTGGAATGAGCGATAAATTAGTAGCTGCTTCCATTGCCAGAGCATATGGAATAAAAAAGGATAAGGTGTTGGAAGAATATGGAAAGTTGGGGGATTTAGGGTTTGTGGCTCTTCGGCTCGCTACACACGCTCAGGGTAAACTATCTGTTAATGAGATCTTTGAAACTTTAAGAGAAATTGCAAAAATGACAGGGGAAGGTACTGTAGAGAAAAAAGTTTCTACTTTGGCTTCTCTTTTAGAAAAAGTTGATGGAGTAGGGGCAAAACATTTAGTGAGAATTCCTTTGGGAGTTTCTAGACTTGGAATAGGAGATCCAACAATTTTAGATGCTTTTGCCAAATTGAAGCTTGGAGACAAAAGCAAGCGAAAGCTTTTGGAAGGAGCTTACAATAAAGTCTCTGACCTAGGATTAATCGGGGAAACTTTATGGAAACATGGACTTTCAGGAGTGGAAAAATTAAAAATTACAGTTGGTAGACCAATAAGATCCCAGCTTGCTGAAAGGTTACCAAACCCTGAAAAAGTAATTGAAAAGATGGGTGAGGTAAATGTTCAAAGAAAGCTGGATGGGTTTAGAGTTCAAATTCACAAAGATGGAGATAATATTAGATTATTTTCTAGAAATTTAGAAGAAACTACCTTAATGTTTCCAGAAATAATGGAGGCAGCCAAAATTCAAATTAAAGCTAAAACAGCTATTTTGGATTCCGAGGCAATTGGTTTTAACCCAATTTCAGAGGAATTTTTACCTTTTCAGGAAACAACGCAGAGAAGAAGAAAATACGGTATTGATGAGATGAGCAAAAAAATTCCTCTTAAAGCTTTCGCCTTTGATATTTTATACAAAAATGGGAAATCTTTAATTGACCTGCCTCAAACAGAAAGGTTAAAAGAATTGGAAAAAGTATTAGGTGATGGTGATGTTTTGTTTGTAGAGAAAGGAGAGCAGATTGATGATCCAAAAAAGCTTCAGGAACTTTTAGATGAATCTATTGCTGAGGGTTTGGAAGGATTAGTTGTAAAAAGACCTGACAGTAAATATGAAGCTGGAGCCAGGAATTTTAACTGGGTGAAATTAAAAAGACATTCCAACGGGGAGCTTAAAGATACTATTGATGTTGTGATTTTAGGCTATATTTTTGGTAAGGGAAAAAGATCAGATTTTGGGGCAGGAGCACTTTTAGTTGGAGTTTATGATAAATCTTCAGATGAATTTGTGACTGTTTCAAAGATTGGAACAGGTTTAACTGACGTCGAATTTAGAGAAATTCACAGAAGAGCAGATAAAATTAAGGTTGATAAAAAGCCAGCCAGGGTCAATTCTAAATTAGTGCCTTCAGTTTGGATTAGGCCTTCTATTGTCATAGAAGTTTTGGCAGATGAAATAACTAAAAGTCCAAATCATACAGCAGGATTAGCCTTAAGATTTCCCCGTTTGATAAAATTTAGAGAGGCAGATAAAAAAGCAGAAGATGCAACAACCCTAAAAGAGCTTCAAGAAATGTATAATCAACAATACAAAAAATAATATGACATCAGAGAGACAACTTACAGCTTCGGACCATTTAAATACATTATTAGAAACTATTGCAAGAATACATGCACCAAGCACTACATTAACTCAAAGATATGGTTTAGAAAAAGGTTTGCTAAAGACTGTAAGGTCAATACCAGGTGCTCCCGGTATAGAGGAGGCTGCAACCAAATTTAAAGGACTTATGCATTCAGATGATATTTCAGATCATAATCGGGCTTGGGAAGTTTACCAAGCTTGTAGTAGAGCACGAATGGGGCGATGTATACAAGAGATTTTTGATATTAATGAAGATGATTTGAATATAATTTCTCCAAGAAGATTCCGTGCTAGAGGTTTACAATAATTATGGCTTATATTGATGACGATAGTCAGAAACTCAAGGTTCCTGCGAAGCAGGGTTCTTATGTAGCTGATTTACAAAATTTTAAGAAATGACTAAAAATGAAGAGTTAACCAGTTTGAAAAAGAAAATGGAAGAGGATATGAGTTTACCTCTCCGCTCTGGTGCTACACAACTCGTTTTTGGTGAAGGTAATCCTGATGCTAGAGTCTATTTTTTGGGCGAAGGTCCAGGTTATCACGAGGATAAATTAGGCAGACCCTTTGTGGGTATGGCTGGTAAATTACTTGATCAAACACTGAAAGAAATTGGTTTAGAGAGAAAGAATGTATATATTTCTAATGTAGTTAGGTTTAGACCACCGGAGAATAGAGATCCAGAACCACAGGAGATAGCTGCTTTTCAGCCATATGTTGATGAGGAGATAAGGATTATAAATCCAGAAATCATTGTTACTTTGGGCAGATTCTCTATGGGGAAATTTTTACTCAATGTAAAGATTTCAGCGGTTCATGGCAAGCCATTCTTCGTGGAGTTTTTAGGCAAGGAAATGCTAGTTATACCTATGTATCATCCGGCGGCGGCTCTGCGACGAGGAGAGGTGTTAAAGGACTTTAAAGAGGATTTTAAAATTATTATTAAGGCTTTAAACGGGGAAATTAAATCGTCAAAAAAACGAGAGACTCCACAGTTAGAATTATTTTGATTCAATCAACAGCTCGTCACAGCACAAAAAATCACTCGCACAGTAGGGACTTGCTCGTTTGTGTTGGTTTTGCAACATACTTTGTATTCGAAACATTTAACTGACACGCGCAAAACTGCGCAACATTTTTTGGTTGCTTATGACTTCGCTGTTTTTACATGGTAAAATTCATTCATGGAAGAATCACAGTTTTTAAAGGTAGCTAAAAAAGCAGCATTAGAGGCTGGAAAAGTAATTTCAGAATATTCAGGTAAAGATGAGCATAAAAATGTTAAACATGGGGACCCATCTGATTATGCTACTGAGGCAGATATCGAGGCTGAGAAAACAATAGTTAAAATATTGACTTCTAATTTTCCAGACCATAATATTCTAGCTGAAGAACAGACTAATATTAATAAAAAATCAGAATATACATGGATAATTGATCCTATTGATGGGACAATTGCTTTTGGGCAAAATATTCCTAATTACACAGTTTCCATAGGTCTTTTGAAAAATAATGCTCCTGTTATAGGGGTCATAAATCATGTGTGTTTTAAAAATCTGTACTGGGCAGAAACTGGTAAAAGGGCTTTTTTAAATGGAAAAAGAATTAAAGTCAGTTCCAAAAAGAATCTTGACGATTCTGTTGCTGATCTTGAATTAGGTCATAGGCAAAGAAGGCAGTCAAGAATGGATTCCTACATTAACAAATTAA
>Ga0209541_10001465_pt1 | contig 46782 bp, 48 predicted proteins | sample RifCSPlowO2_01_FD_184027 | JGI IMG/M metagenome (GOLD analysis project Ga0209541, IMG submission 184027) | Groundwater microbial communities from Rifle, Colorado - Rifle CSP2_plank lowO2_0.1 (SPAdes) (version 2) | ecosystem: Environmental > Aquatic > Deep subsurface > Groundwater | place...
CTCAAAGTTGGCCGCACAACTGAAAACGTTCTTTTGCCTTGTAACCATATGGATATTTTGTCATCCATAGGTTACGATTACCACTAATTACCAAACTAATAATAGTCAATAGATTATAAGTAACATTGGACGGTCAATTTCATAAGATTTAATCTTGTGATGTGATATAATAAAAATAATGAAAAAAACTTTGATTTCTATATTTATTATTTTAATTGTCGTTGCGGGAATGGCTTTTGGGTTTTATTTGGGACAAAAGAAAGGCGCGATTACCGCCGCCAAAGAAACGGAGATAAAATTACAACCACTAGTGGATTTGGCGTTCCCCAAACCGCCGGAGGATATTAAAAGCTTAAGCGGCGTGATTAAAGGAATTTATGGCGCGACTATTAATTTAGAAATAAATGACATTAACGATTATTTGCCGCACACGGACGGCTCGCCACGAGCGAAAGAAACACGATTTGCTTCGCTTACAAGCAAAACGAAAATCGTATCAATAGATACGACTAAATTAGACTCTAACGGCAATCCTCAAATCACCGAGTTAAAGCTCGCGGATTTGAAAGTGGGCGACACTATCACCGTGCGTAGCGAACAAAACATTAAGGAAGCAAAAAAGTTTGACATAACAAAGATTGAGATAGTAAGATACTAAAATCTTATGACAGAATTATCCAAACAAGATGTAAGAGAAGTTTTTGTGGAAATTTTTGAACCGTTCGCCAAAGCGGTGCAAAACGATTTTCAAAAAGTTAATGGGCGGCTTGACTCAATAGATGGGCGGCTCACCGCGGTAGAGCAAGATGTTGCTTGGATGAAAAATAATTTTAGCGAGTTGTTTACTAAACTTGATAAATTTATTACTCTTTACGAAAAAATGGATCAAGAAATAATTATTTTAGGCGAACAATTAAATCGACTGGAAGAAAGAGTGGCGAAATTAGAATCTCAAAAAATAATATGAATCTCATACCAACTGTTATAGAAAAATCGGCTTATGGCGAACGCGCTTATGACATTTATTCCCGCCTTTTAAAAGAAAGGATTGTTTTTTTAGGCGGGCCGGTAATAGACCAAGTGGCGAATAGCATCATCGCCCAACTTTTGTTTTTAGACCACGAAGACCCTAAAAAAGATATTAAACTTTATTTGAACACGCCGGGTGGTTCAGTTACGGCCGGACTCGCGATTTACGACACGATGCAGCATATTAAATCTCATGTTTCCACAATTTGCGTGGGAATGGCGGCGTCAATGGGAGCGGTGCTTTTAGCCGCTGGCCAAAAAGGCAAGAGATTCGCACTGCCCAACTCGGAAATACTTTTACACCAAGTAATGGGCGGAGTGGAAGGCCAAGCGGTGGAAATTGAAATCACCGCGCGGCATATTGTAAAAATTAAAGATAAATTGAATCAGATACTCGTAAAACATACTGGGCAAAAATTAGATAATATTGAAAAAGACACGGATAGAGATTTTTATCTCACCGCGACGGAAGCAAAAGAATATGGATTAATTGACGCAATTATTAAGACAAAGAAGTAAAAAAAGAACGAGAATTTAGAATCTAGAAAATAGAATTGAGAATAACTTATTAAAGTGAACTACCCCGCCCTTACAGGCGGGGATTTCTCGCGAGATTAAATATGTCGTTTAAATAACGATCGCTTTTTAAACGACATATTTGGCATATTTTTGATTTATATGATTTAATGAATTGGTGATTAATGAAAAAGAGAAAATAAAAATTTTATTGGAGCGAGGGGTGGAGGAAATTATTGAAAAAGAACATCTTGTAAAAATGTTAGAAAGCGGAAAAAAATTGCGCGTGAAATTCGGCATTGATCCGACCGCGCCGAATTTACATTTGGGGCATACGGTGGCGTTGCGAAAATTGCGGCAATTTCAGAAATTAGGACATAAAGTTGTTTTAATTATCGGTGATTTTACGGGACAAATTGGCGACCCTTCGGGCAGAACGGAAACAAGAAAATCTCTCTCTAAGGAAGAAGTAAAAAAAAATCTGAAAAATTATTTAACGCAAGCCGGAAAAATTATTGATATCAAAAAAGCGGAGATACGATATAACAACGAATGGTTTGAAAAAAACGGACTGAAAGCAATTTTAGACCTGGCCAAAACGGCGACAATATCGCAAATATTGAAACGGGAAGATTTTGAAAAAAGATTGGCGGCTCACTCCGATATCACATTGCTTGAAACACTCTATCCTCTCCTCCAAGGATACGATTCGGTGGCAGTGAAAGCCGATGTGGAAATTGGCGGCACCGACCAAAAATTCAATTTGCTGATGGGACGGCGAGTGCAAAAACATTATGAAATGCCGGAACAAGATATTGTCACTCTGCCGCTTATTGAAGGAACGGACGGCGCGCGCAAGATGAGTAAGAGTTACGGCAATTACATCGGCATTGAAGAAAAACCGAATGAGATGTTTGGGAAAATAATGGCCGTGCCGGATACGCTCATAGAAAAATATTTTACGCTTCTTACCGATATTGATATGCCGAAAAATAATAATCCGTATAAAAATAAATTATTGCTCGCGGAAACGATTGTCGGAATGTATAATTCGTTGTCAGAGGCAAAAAAAGCTCGCGAATGGTTTATTAAAACTTTTTCTAAAAAGGAAACACCGGAAGATATACCTGAATTAAGAATTATGAATCAGGAATTAGGAATTATGGATTTATTGATTAAAGCGGGAGTAAAAAGCAAGAACGAGGCGAGGAGACTAATAGAGCAAAAAGCGGTGGAGATTGATGGCGCTGTGAAAAACGATGTAATGGAAAAATTAAAACTCCGCGGCGGCGAAGTTTTGAAAATCGGAAAAAAGAGATTTTGGAAAATACAATGACGAGGTGCTAGACACTAGGCTTTAGGCGTTAAGTATAAAAATTAAAAAACCCCGCTTGAAAAAGTGGGGTTTTTTGAAAAACGGGAAATTTTTAAGCATTCAGCGGTTGAGAATTATCCAATGCTTGGGTTTTTCGCGTTAAGGCGACTATTTCGGCATAAGTTTGGAAAAACATTTTGCCGACTTCCGTTTTTTCCGCGTCATCGCCTTTTTCAAAACGGGAAGGAAAGCTTTCCAATTTTTCCGATAATTTAACCGCCTCATTTTGTAATTCTTTATTTTCAATAAAAGGGATGTTGAAAATTTTTTGCTTGACGAAATTCAACGCAACCCAAAATTGTTCGGGCGCTTTTGTTAAGGTAGAAGCGAAATCATCAATCGTTTTTAACTTTTTGTCTTCCCAAGATTTTATTTCTGATAAAGCATCGGGATCGTTGAAATTACTTTTGAATTCTTCTTTTACAAAAGCAATTTGATTATCGGCGTCTTCCGTGTCGCTCAAAGTTTTTCCCAGCAAATCAACGATTTCGTTATTAAAATTTTCTTGATTGTTTTCCATAAATTTAAGTTTTCAGATAGCGGCGAATGGCGATAAAGCTGGAAATTAAACCGAGACTGACACCGAATAATAATTGATAACCTAAAATAACGAAAAAGTTTTCATTAAGATAAGTTTGGATATTGATTTCGGAAGCGAAATTAGAAATATAAGGCGAGGTGTAATGCACAATAGGAATAAAAATCAGAAAACTGATTAAGCCAGCGAGAAAGCCATAAGATATGCCTTCTAATATGTAAGGGCCTCTCACAAAATGATTGGAAGCGCCAACTAGTCGCATAATATTAATTTGCTCGCTATTAGAATAGATTGCTAAACGAATGGTATTAAACGAAATAATAACCGCGAGAAAAGCGAGAAAAATGGTTAAAAGAAACCCTCCTTTTTTGAAATTTTGGGAGATGCTCGCGAGACGATTTATAACTACTTCGTTTTGAGCGAAACTAACTTTTTCCACGACATCTTTGAGCTTTTGCGAATTTAAATAACCGGCAATCGTTTTGTATTCTTTCGGATCTTGGGCTTTAACATTCAAAGAAGCGAGCAAGGGATTGCTTTCCAGTTCAGTAAGAGTTTGAGTGACGGCTTCTTCCGCCGCGTGCTTGTCTTTAAAAATTCTTAAGGCTTGGTCTTGAGAGACATATTCCACATTTTTCACTTCCGCCAAATCCTCCAATGTCCGCTGGATATTTAAAATGGAATCTTCCGCCACATTGCTTTTGAAATAAACGCTGATGTCAATTTTTTCTTCCAGCGCGCCGATGGTTTTTTTGGCAATCACATTAAAGAAAAGCAAACCTTCAAAAACCACCAATGTAAGAAACATAATGCTAATCGTGGAAGTGGAAAGCAGGCCGTTTCTCGTAAAATTATGCCAGCTGTATTTTATTATGCGAGATAAGGTTACGAACATATTTTAGTTTATAGGTGGTAGGTTTTAGGTGATAGATGATAGGTAACGATAATAAAAACCTATAACCTAAAACTTATCACCTAATCAAGTATGTATCTCCCGTGCGGTTCGTCTTTGATAATTTGACCGTCTTCCAAGGTGATCACTCTTTGGCCGATGGTATTCACAATTTCTTTGTCGTGAGTGGCTAAAATCACCGTGCTGCCTAATTCATTGATCTTTGTTAATAATTTTATCACTTCCCAAGTGTTAAAGGGATCAAGATTGCCGGTCGGCTCATCGGCAATAATTACATCCGGTTGATTAATCATCGCGCGAGCGAGAGCAACTCTTTGTTTTTCGCCGCCAGAAAGTTCGCTCGGGAAATTAAACATTTTATCTTTGAGGCCAACCATATCCAATACTTGCGGCACCAGTTCGTTGATTTCTTTCTGCGGTTTACCGGCGACTTCTAAAGCGAAAGCGACATTTTCATAAGCATTCTTTTTTGTGAGCAGGCGGAAATCCTGAAAAATTGTGCCGATGTGGCGACGCAATTCCGGCAAATCTTTGGATTTCAGTTTATTTACTTCGTAATCGCCAAAAAAAACTTGGCCCTTAGTCGGCTGTTCTTCGCCAATCAACATTTTGATAATCGTGGATTTACCGGCGCCGGAGCGGCCGACCACCACCACAAATTCGTTCGGTTGAATTTTGAAACTGATTTTATCCAGCGCAACGGAATTGCGATTGTAAGTTTTGTTGACGTTTTTGAAAGTAATCATAAACAAAATCAAAAAGTAAAAATGAAAAAGTAAAAACAGGTTTTTGGTTTTTTACGATTGTTTTTCATTTTTCGTTTTCAGTTTTTCGTTTTTTAATTGTATCTTATTTCGACAATAAGTCCAGATTCCCTTCTAACACCTCTTCCACTTTGCTGATTTTTTTGCTGGTGCGATGGTCTTTGACTTGTTTATATGGATGGAGAACATAGGAGCGGATTTCGTGTCCCCATTCGGGAGAAACTTTGGTTTTAAGATTAGAAATTTCTTTTTCTTTCTTTTCTTCCATAATTTTCACGAGTTTGGCTTTAAGTAAGTTGAGAGCTTTTTCGCGGTTGCTTGCTTGTGAACGCTCCACTTGCGATGACGCAACTATGCCTGTTGGGAGATGAACGATGCGGACAGCAGTTTCTACCTTATTCACATTTTGGCCGCCGGGGCCGCTGGAACGGGTAAACTCCACTTTTAAATCTTTTTCCGGAATTTGGAGTTCTTTCGCTTCAATGTTTGGCAAAACTTCCACGAGCGCGAAAGAAGTGTGGCGCAATTTTTTTGCGTCAAACGGAGAAATACGGACAAGACGATGGACACCGGATTCGTTTTTTAGTTTTTCGTATATGTTTTCGCCTTTGATTTCTAAAGTGTTATCGTTAATGAAACTGATTTTCCAATTTTTAATAGCGGCATATTTTTGATACATCCGCAACAGCATCCGTGCCCAATCTTTGGCGTCTTCTCCGCCGGCGCCCGCGAGAACGGAAATAGTAATGATATTTGGATTTACGCGCATAATTGCTATCCTACCATACAATCAAAATCAGACAATCAAAAACAAAGGCCTGTCTCAAAAACGAACTCCGTATGGCTTGCGAAAAATATGACATACGGTCATTGTTATACGCTCCTTAATGTGTTTCATACAAGCGTGATTTTCCAAATAATCACTCTTTTTTAGTATGCAATTTCTGGAGCCGAAGGCGAGATTCGAACTCCCACCATTGTTTATGAAATATCGCTTTGTTACTGAATACTCTCTGGAAAATTTGGTGGATCAGATTAAACCTATCACTACTAAAGAGTTAATAAGTGTGCGATTTCCTTCTTTCGATCCAAGTAACTATAATTGTCCTTTCTCTTTGTTTGATATCATAAAAAAGACGATAATTGCCGATACGCCGACGCCAGGTATATTCTTCTCCTTTAATTTTTTCTATATCTCCGAAATAAGGATTTTGAATTAAAAAATCTATCGCTGTAACAATTTTTTCGGCGTCTTTTTTTGGGAATTTTGCCAATATTTTATCTATCTTCGCATCAATTTTTAATTCCCAATTTTGATTTGAGTTCATTGATAGTATAAAATTTTCCTGCCGCGATTCGTTTTCGGGCTTCAATAATTTTTCTTTTTTGAAAAGTAGTCAGTTCTCTTTCTTTAACAGTTTTCAATTTATAATCTAAAAATTGTTCGTATTCTCTGCGAGGAACAATGAATATATCGTCATTTTCTAATTTTTTGGGAATGGTAATAATTGACATATTTATATGCTATCAAAATTTTCTCGTTTGAGCAAATTTTGGGTTTTCTGTTGTTTATCTTTTGTTGAAAAGTCTAATTCTGGAGCCACCTCCGAGATTTGAACTCGGGACCTTCACTTTACGAAAGTGCTGCTCTACCGCTGAGCTAAGGTGGCATATACAAAAATTTCTAATTACAAATTTCTAATTTCTAATGAATTTAATTTTACGAAATTTACAAAATCGGACTTCTTCTTAGGAGGTTAAAGCTCGGTTCAAGTAATCGTAAATACTGAGGACGGCTTTAACGGCGTCGCCCATAGAGATGTTATTTTGTTTGTATAGTCCGTCGCTTACATCGCCAGCCGCCCAGATGAGTTGATTAGAGGTCTTTTGAGTTTTGTGGTCAATTACGATTCTCCCCCATTCGTCGGTTTTTACCAAATCTTTCACCAGCGCGCTGTTTGGTTCGGAACCGACTTCCACGAACACGCCTTGCACCGCTAATTCTTTCACACTGCCAGAAACTTTGTCCAGATATTTCATACCGCTTACAAATGCTTCGCCAAAAATACTTTGTGTTTCGGCATTGAGAATAATTTCCACTTTCGGATTAGTTTTTATTTTTTCTTGCGTAATCGGATCACCTTTGAGTTCCTCTCTCCGATGGAGTAAATAGATTTTGCTGGCGTACGGCAATAAATCCACTACTGCTTCCAAACCGGAATTGCCGCCGCCGACAACCGCCACATCTTTGCCATTAAATAAGGGCGCGTCGCAAGTGGAACAATAGACAACACCTTTTCCGTTTAATTCCGATTCGCCGGAAACATTTAATTTTTTATGATGACTGCCGGTGGTTATGAGTAAAGTTTTTGATTCTAAAATTTTCCCGGATTTTGACTCGGCACGGAAACCAAGAGAACTTATAGAACTCACGACTGATGGCTGATGACTATTTATTGGACTTATTTTTACGACTAAATCGCCTTCTATGACTTCAATATCTTTTTGAGCTTTCAAGTGAGCTTCCATTTTTTGAGCTAAATCAAAACCGGAAATGGAAATTTCGCCAATCCAATTTTGAATGTCGGCGGAAACTAAAGACTGACCGCCGAAACCATCGGTGATTAAAGCAGTTTTAATTTTTTTGCGGGCGGCGTAAATGCCGGCGGCAACGCCAGCGGGACCGCCGCCGATGATGAGTAAGTCGTACATTGTAGTTGGTAGTTGGTAGTTGGTAGTTGGTAGACACGAACGAACTAATTACTCACTATAAACTACAAACTATTTACTAACGCCTAGGGCTTTTTCTATTTCTGGACGGTTGAAACCGACAAAAATTTGATTGCCGATTTCTATAACCGGCACGCCGAGTTGATGGGATTTGCTCACCATTTCTTCGCGGGCTTTTAAATCTTGAATTACATCAATTTCCTGATATTCAACTTTGTTTTTCTGGAAAAATTGTTTCGCCATTTTGCAATAAACGCAAGATGGGGTGGTGTAGATTTTTATGGGCATATGATTATCGCAACAAATATTTTGGACGAAAACAGAAAGTAGAATAAAAAAAATGAGAATGAAAATTTTATATCTTAAATTATTCTAATTGTTCTAATTGACCTAAATAATGACTAATATCCAATAACTAATGTCTAAAATCGTCCCCGTTTGTTTTTAGTCATTTTGTCATTAGACATTATTTAGAATAATTCAAGCTAATTATCTTTTGCTAATTTATTCCACAGTGCAAAAATAATGAGCCCAACTCCTATAATAATATTATTCCAGAGCGGCAAATTCAACTCGGAGAAACCAAGAAGCCAAGGAGAAACGATAAGCCAGGAGCCGACAATAATCAGAAACCAATGATGGAAGTTCATTAAATTTATTATACGAGATACAAACGGCTATGACGAATGACCGATGACGATGACTGATGACTGATGACTAAAAAATCTGTCCCCGTTTTACGGGGGACAGATTTTGCAGAAATTTTATCTGCGGAAAGATTTTACTCTCTCCATATGACAGTTGCGGCAAAGCAATCTGTCTAATCTCGCCGGATCCGGTTCAAAAGGGAGTTCAGTAATTTTTTCTCCACACTTGGAACACGCCCAGTCTCCTTGAAACATCGGTTTCTTGAATCCGCCGCGATCATTATTGTCTCTATTAAACATCAGAGATTAATTATAATTTATAACTATTAATTACTTATAATCTAACTACTTATTACTAAGCGTACGACTAATAACTATTAAACGATTATAACTTATAAACGACTTGTATTTTATTCGCCCTTTTGTATTGAATTATTGAATTTAAAGTTCAGTTTCGTCTCACGAAAAGACGGGGTTTCGCTCGTCCAGCGACTCGCTCACCCCTTGACTCTCGGCCTCGCTCCTCGTCTCATCGGCGAGATTGCTCGCCGATGAGGCGAGACCATGCTCGCTCGGCCTCCGAGACACTTTTCTTAGAGACGAAACTGAACTTTTTATTCAGTAAATGTAATTTGATAAAAATCCTCAATACAGTTTTATTTCAAAACTCCGTCCAGTATAGCACGGACTTGTTCAAAAGGCAAGGCGCCGGGGATAACTCCTTCGGCTTTGCCGTTTTTAATGACAATGGAGTATGGCGTGCCTTGACCGCCAGAGGCGATAGCGTCTTCAATGCTTTGGGCTATTTTTTCGGCATATTTTCCACTAGAAAGACAAGTTTCAAACTTAATTTTATCTAATCCTATATCAGTAGCGATTTTTGGGAGCAAGGCTAAATCAAGACCGTTGTTTGAGGGCGTGAGCTCAAATAATTTATCCGTGTAAGTCCAGAAGGCTTTATCGCCGCCAAGTTCTGTGGCGCATTCGGTGGCTTCCGCTTCTTTTCTCGCTTTGCTGTGGAGAGAGTCCAGCGGAAAATGACGATAAACCCAGGCGACTTTATCGCCGTAAGTTTCCACCACTTGTTTCATTGTAGAATGAAATCTTTTGCAGAACGGACATTCTAAATCGGAAAACTCCACGATTTTTACGGAAGCATTGGAATTACCAAGAAGATGGTCGTTTTTATTCACGGCTTGGACTTTGGAAAAACTGGGAGTTTCCGCTGTTTCGGCAATGGCGCCAGCGAGTTTATCTTCTTCAACGAAGACGGTTTTTTTACCAGTGTTATAAATCAAAGAAATAGAAACTAATAAAGCGGCGACTAAAATGCTCGCCGGCAAAAGATAATCTTTTTTGGGTTTTTCGTCCATTGGTTTTAATTTAGCATACTATAAATTATTACGCAAATAAATATATTATGAGCTACGAATTACGAATCTATTACGAATATACGAATGAAATACGAGCTACGAAAATCATTATACATTAGATCTATTAAAATCTAGAATTTGGTAGTAGAATGGAAAGTATGTCACAAGTCAAAAAGGTGGCTTTTTTATTGGGAGATATCGCGGCGCTTTACGCGGCGTTAGTGGCGATGCTGTTTTTGAGATATGGTGATACTATTTTAAGACACGAAATTAAGGTGCATCTTGCCCCTTTTTCACTGCTTTTCGTTGTTTGGATTTTGACTTTTTTAATTTTGGATTTATACCGACCGAAAACATCGCGAAATAGAAGCACGCTCCTTACGGCGATATTTTTCGCTTCAATAATAGCCGGCATTATTTCTTCTATGATGTTTTATCTTTTTTTTGGGGATTTTTTCAAATTGACGCCGAAAACTAATTTAATAGTTTTTAGCATCGCCTTTATTCTGATTGATTTTTGGTGGCGAATTGTAGCGCTTAAAATTTTTTCCGCCGACAAACAAAAAATAGTTTTTGTCGGAAATTCGCCTTTAATAGGAAAATTAACGAATTATCTAAAATACAATCAACATTTGGGTTATACGCAGATTGCGCAAATTTCGGATTTATCGCCTGTTAATTTTGAAATGATAAAAAAAATGGCGGCGGAGAAAAAATTTGACATGCTAATTATACAATCGCATTTAACGCGAGATAATACTTCTTTGAAACTTTTGTATAATTTGCTACCTTTGGAAATTGAGTTTATAAATCTTTTGGATTTTCACGAATCTATTTTTGAAAAAACGCCGATAGAAGAAACCGACGAAAGCTGGTTTATAAAAAATATAAATCTTAGACGGCCATTATATGATAATTTGAAAAGAATTGCCGATGTTTTTCTTTCTTTTGCGATAGGCGTGATTTTATCGCCGTTTACAATTTTAATAACAATCATAATTAAATTAACTTCCTCCGGCGATATAATTTACAAACAAGAGAGAGTGGGCAAAAACGATAAATTATTCACGCTGTATAAATTCCGGACGATGAAGAATGACGGCGGGGGGCCGCTATGGACGGAAGAAAATGACAAACGGATAACCGCTTTCGGCACATTTTTGAGATTGACGCATTTAGACGAAATTCCGCAATTGTGGAATATTTTTGGGGGTGATATATCTTTCACCGGCCCGAGACCGGAACGAACAGAACTGGCGAAACAATACTGCAAATTCCCCTATTACGAAATCAGACACATCGTGAAACCCGGACTTACCGGCTGGGCGCAGATTAATTACCGCTCCAGCGCGTCTTTGGAAGAAGCTTACGAAAAATTAAAATACGATATTTTTTACATAAAAAATCGTTCTTTATTTCTGGATTCAATGATAATTTTGAAAACTATTAAATATATTTTTACCAAACATGATTAATAAAATTAAAAAATTGCTTTTTAAAAATAATGACGCAAAACAAACAATAGCGAAAAATATTTTTTGGTTAGGTTTTGGACAGTTGGTCAGTCGTTTTATTCGGGCTTTTATCATCATCTATGCGGCGCGTTTGCTTGGGCCAAGCGAATACGGAGTTTTTTCGTATGCTCTTGGTCTCGCTGGTTTTTTTACTATCTTTGCGGATATCGGCATAAACTACACCCTTACACGGGAAATAGCGCAAAAACCGAAGGAGACAAATCAATACTTTGCCACATCATTTTTAATGAAAATATTTCTTTTGTTGGTTACCGCTGTTCTTGTTGTGTTTGTTGCACCTTATTTTTCAAAAATTGAGGTGGCGAAAATTCTCTTTCCTTTCGTTGCGATTATTGTTGTTTTTGATAATATCCGTGAGTTTGTAAATTCATTTTTTAGAGCGAAAGAAAAAATGGAAATAGAGGCGCTTCTTACTTTCGTCACCAATGTGAGTATTGCACTCTTCGGTTTTATTATTCTTAAATATTTTCAAACATCCAAAGCGCTTACCATCGCTTACGCATTAAGCACTAGCATCGGTTCTCTTATGGGCATCTACATCTTACGAAAGGAATTCGCAGGAGTTGTTAGAAATTTTCGTACATATCTTGTTAAATATATTTCAAAAATTATGTTACCTGTCGGCATTATAACCCTCGCAAGCGCTTTTATGCTCAATATTGATATTATTATGCTTGGATGGTGGCGAACAAGTACGGATATTGGTTATTACTCCGCGGGACAAAAAATAGTGCAAGTTCTTTACACCATTGCCGCAATTATCGCGAGCGCTACTTTCCCAACATTATCAAAATTTGTTGGAATAGGAGACCAAATTTCCGCAAGAACTCTTCTTGAAAGAGGTATTACTATTTCTCTCTTATTTGCTGCGCCGATAGCAATCGGTGGTATAGTGCTCGGTAAATCTATTATTACTTTATTCTATGGCGAAATGTATTTTTCTTCGGTTATCCCATTCCAAATTCTTATTATAAGTATCATTTTTGTTTTTGCGCAATATCACCTTGGTAATTTTACATTCGCCTACAATAAACAACATTTGTTCATACCTTACATGTTCATCGTAACCGCAACGAATGTCATTCTTAATGTTCTTCTTATCCCTTCTTACGGCGTAGTGGGCGCGGCGATCGGCACATTATTCGCGCAAGCGGTTCAATTCTTATTTTCATTGAAAATAACAAAACAAATTATTGATTTTCATATTTTACAATATTTAAAGAAAATTATTGTCGCGGCGATATTTATGGGTTTTGTAAGTTTTGTTCTTGATACTATTGGAATATTCATTATTGCAAATATCGCTATTTCCACTGCACTATATATAGCGATACTTCTTGCATTAAAAGAAAGGAATGCGATAGAGATATTAAATTTATCAAAAAATTTTCTTTATAAATAAATTAAATACCCCGCCCTTATATTGCTCAATAAATATATATGGAAATAATCAACAGTCATAGATATAAGCATAGTGCGGCGCTTGCTTTGTTCAAGCAGGGCTATTCGCCCTCGCGCCGCCTTGAAATGCAACGGCAATATAAGGGCGGGGTGCTCGTTTTTGTGGCTAATTTTTCTTCGCCGCAAACGGGCTTGAAAATTTAGACAAAAACGGCATGTGCGGTATTAACGGTGTCTTTTATTATAATAATTCAAAAAATGCTATAGAGAGCGAAATTGTGAAAATGCGGGAATCACTTAAACATCGCGGTCCAGACGGTGCTGGTTTTTTTATTTCAAAAAATAAAAAAGTTGGTTTCGGTCATCGGCGACTGGCGATTATTGACCTTTCTCCCGCAGGCGCGCAACCGATGGCAAATGCCGATGGGACAATTTGGATTACTTTTAACGGCGAAATCTATAATTTCCAAGAATTGCGAAAAGAATTGGGGGGGAAATATACATTTAAATCAAAAACAGACACAGAAACGATAATTTACGCTTATGAAGAATACGGTTTTGATTGCGTGAAAAAATTCAACGGAATGTTCGCGTTCGCGATATGGGACGAAAGAAAACAAATTATTTTTGCCGCTCGCGATCATATAGGCATTAAGCCTTTTTATTACGCGATACAAAACGGCGCATTTTATTTTGGTTCGGAAATCAAAGCAATTCTCGCGCATCCAGATTTTAAAAAAGAATTAAACGAAGAAGGAATTTCACATTATTTGACTTTCGGTAGCGCGCCAGCGCCTTTTACTCTTTTTAAAGATATTAGGAAACTTCCAGCAGCGTATTACTTGATTATCAAAAACGGAATAGTGGAGGAAAAAGAGTATTGGAACCCCATGTGTTCAAATTACAAATTACAAATTACAAATTACAAAAATGCGGAAGAATATTTTGTTAATGAAACACGACAATTACTTAATGATTCTATAAAAAGACAAATGGTTTCTGATGTGCCATTCGGTTGTTTTCTTTCGGGCGGCATTGATTCTTCAACAAACGCGGCGTTGATGAGCAAGGCAATAGGAAAACCAGTAGAAACTTTTTCTATTGGATACGAAATGAATGATTTGAATGAATTTGCATACTCGCGTAAAACAACAGAATTCATCAATAATAATCCCCATGAAATTATTGTGCGAGAGAAAGATCTACTTGATTTTCTGCCGCAATACGCCTATCACGCCGATGATCCGAACAGCGATCCCGTTTGCTTTCCTCTGTTTTGGCTTTCAAAATTCACTAAAGAAAACGGCGTTACCGTTGTTCAAATTGGCGAAGGAGCAGACGAAATTTTTGCTGGATATGATGTTTATTTAAAAGCAAAACGATTATATGACAGATATTGGCGGCAAATGGAAAAATTTCCTCAAATAGCAAAAAAATTATTAGAAAATATTTCTAAATTAGCAATTCATCCAAGTTTATATCGAAGCCGAGAATATCTACAACGCCTTGCGCAAAATCAAGAACCTTTTTGGGGAATTGCCATAGCTTTCGGTGGCGTTCAAAAAAATAAATTAATAACTGCTGAATTTAAACGCGCTCTCACTATAACAAATTATGAAATTATTGAACATTATTACAATGAATTGAAAAAGAATGACAATGTGGCTGATTTTTTGAAACGGATTACTTACCTTGAATTAAAACACCGCTTGCCGGAATTTCTTCTTGCGCGAGCGGACAAGATGACGATGGCGCATTCGGTGGAGGGAAGAGTGCCTTTTCTAGACACACGGCTTGTTGAATTAGCTTTTAATATGCCGACTAATATAAAAATCAAAAACAACGAACCGAAATATATTTTAAAAAAAGCGGTAGAAGGAATAATCCCTCAAGAAATTATAAACAGAAAAAAACAAGGATTTTCCACGCCAATAGGATTGTGGTTAAAAGAAGAATCGAAAATTTCCGATGAGTTAACTAATGTAATTTTTAATTCAAAATTAAAAAATCTAGGGGTATTGAATTACGATTATATCCGAAAAATCATATCAGATCACCAAAACAATAAAGTGGATAATACTTTCCGTATCTGGAATTTAATTACGCTCTCTCTATGGTATGATTACTGGTTTGCCAAATCTTGACAAGGATAGTACACTAAAACAAAATTATTAAATAATCGAAATTGCATTTGGAGATATGAAAATTTTAATTAACAAAAAGTGGCGGGATAATTTTGTGGATTATCACAAAGGCCAAAAAGAATATCGAGTAAGAGTTCTCGGTTTTAAAAACTTAGAAAGATTGGAAAATGTGTATCATACACGGCCAAAAAGTTTGCGTTTGCTTCTTAATTACTTTCCGGTAATGGGATTTGAAGGGATGTTTCGCAAGGTATGGTCACGAATCCGTGAGGATTATCGGAATGAAAAGTATATTTCTTTTGGCTTCGGAGAAATTATTGAAATTGCTCATAATAACAATTTTTCTATCGGGGATTTAGTTGGCTTTCTGGCACCCTGGCATCCGGCACTGGTAGAAAGAATTGTTTTACCGGAAGTATTAATTTTCAAAATCAACAAGGAAAACATACCGGGCGTACCGTCGCAAAAAATTCTTTATTCCCCCTTAGGGAAAAAAGAAACAATTCAGCAGTGGTGGAAAGATATCCGAGCATGGGGCATTTACTCAGGCAGAGAAATTCCTGATACCCTTCAATCTCAAATCCTTGAAGGGGTAACTTCAGAAATAAAAAATAATGACTGGAGTCATGCCCAACTATTTTCTACAGAAGAGATCCCTATTGTTTCTGAAATAAAAGGCAATGGAGTGAAATCTTCAAAAAAAACCGGCGTTCTTTTCGGCTATGGCAATTACGCAAAAATTAACATCATTCCTTATACCAAAAAATTTATCGATATCCAAACCATCCACGAGGTTGATCCGACCGAAATTTTCTTTGAAACAAGAAGGGTTAAATGGGATTCTTCCCCATTCCCACGAAAAGGAGAAAAATCAAATGTTTACTTCATAGCAACATATAATCATTTTCATGCGTCATTGGCTATCCATGCCTTAAATCAAGGCGCTTATGCCTTGGTGGAAAAGCCAGTTGTATTAGATTATGAGGAACTAAATGATCTAGAAGCGGCGCTCAAGAAATCGGGTCCGCGTCTCTTTATTGGTTTTCAAAAACGTTATGGTCCCTTCAATAAATGGGCATTAAAAGACTTGGGAGTGCGATATGGCGAACCAATTTTCTATAATTCTATTGTTTATGAATTAAAACAGCCGGAATTTTTCTGGTACACCTGGCCGGTTTCCCGCAGCACTTTTTTCGCGAACGCCTGTCATCAAATTGATCACTTTTTGTATCTGAATAATTTTAGTAAACCAAAGGATTTTGGACTCCACCTTCTTCACGATAATACCATTGTAACATGGATAGAATTAGAAAATGGCGCCACATTAACTTCAACTTTTAGCGAAAAGGGCAGTTCCCGCGTTGGCCCCAAAGATATTGTTGAATTAAAAGTAACAGGAAAAATCGTGAGAATTATAGATGCTACTCACTATATCTCTGAAGACAACAAACGAATTATAAGAAAAAGAAAGGTTTTCAAGCCGGTAAGCTATAGAGATATGTATCAAACGATCGGCCGAAAAATCGCAAATAATGAGAAGGCGGACTCAATCGATTCCATTATTACGTCTGCAAAAATAATGCTTGACCTGGAAGAAAAATTACAAAGCGCAAAAGGGTGGGATGATAGATATATCAGAGCCAAAAAAGAGTTTTTAAAATATTTGAGTGGAGAAATTCATTCATAATCTTTCCTTATTTAAAATTTTTCAATAGTTGATATTTTCATCTCAAATAGAAATTTAATAATTCCGCTCAGCCACGCTATTGTCCTTAATGCAATAAAAACAGGCATAAAAATCCCGATGAACGCCTTTTTATTTTTGATAAAAAAATTGATTTCGTTAAATTGAAAAATATAAATTAACATAACAACGAATCCAACCACAATCAAAAAATCTAAATAAAATAAAACGGAAATTAAGGATAAAAGAAAAACCAACCCTAATGGCAATTCCAAAAAATAACGTAAACTGGAAACCTTATCTCCCGTTAATCGTTTCGGATATTTTTTAATCAACATTGCTCTGGCTAATGCGCCGTGCATTCGTTGTTTCATAAAACCTGTAAAACTTTCCGGCCAAAAATGGAGACAAAAGGTTTTCTGAGAAAGAATTAATTTATAACCAGCCGCTATGATTCTATAACTCATTTCGTTATCCTGGCCGTATCTGAATTCTGGATCGAACAAGCCGATTTTGTCCAAAACGGATTTTCTATAAATAACATTTGTTGTGCTTAGATGATCAACGGATTCACTTTTTATTTTTGATTGCCGATATTCCACATTATATCCAGCTAAAGCAGCCCAAAGATTTTTTGGATTCATCGTTTTTGTCAAGCCAGAAACAGCTGCGATTTCTTCGTTCCCGAAATACGGTATTAATTTTGGAAGCCAATCTTTGTCAAATGAGATATCTCCATCAAGGACTGCGACAAAATTAGTATTTGTCATTCTTAATCCCGCGTTTAAAGATTTAGCCACGCCTTGATTATTTTGGAAAATATATTTTATATTCTTATGCTTGTCCGCAAATTTCTTTACTATTTTAGCCGAATGATCGATACTCCCATCATCTACGATGATTATTTCCTTAAACTCCGTAGGCTGAGACAACAAAGATTCCAATGTTTTGGCAATTGTATTTTGTTTGTTATAAACCGTAACAATGGCATCAATAGAGTTGTTCATATTATTCCAAAAAAACCGCTTCTCCATTTTTTACCGGCAAGTATTCGCATAACGCCATTAAAACACAATTAACAGAAAAAGTTAAGCTAAATTAGGATTTTCGGTTTTTTGGTTTGTATTCTCCGTTTTTTCCCAAAACTTCGATTGTCTCGAAATTTGCAATACATACTATGATAAGAATAATATGAAAGCGTAATAAAAATTATGAAAGGGCTAATTATTAAAAGGTTTTTCGGGGGAATTATTATCATTGCCATTCTCGTTTTGTCAAAACCATTTTTCGCAAAAATATACGCTAAAACAACTCAATATTTAGAAGAGAAAATCTATCCATTGTATTTTGTTATTACTCGAGCCGAGGCATCAATAAAAAAATCGAAGGATTTCATGCATTTATTTTATTGGTTTCAAAAAACTAAGTTGCCAATATATAAATTATATATAGGCGCCGAAGATATTCGCATTATGAACAACAGCGTAGAAAATGGACGAATAAATACGAAGATCGCCGTCCCAACTTATTTTATTTCAGACGATTATAATATTGAAGCAAAAATAAGATACCGAGGAAAAAGAAAATTTCATTGGGAAAACGCTAAACGATCATTATTGATTAAATTCCCAAAAGACCAGTTATTTCAAAAAATGAAAGCGATGGATTTAATAATACCAATAAGCAGAAGCTATGTGGCGGAAATAACGAATAACAATTTTTTGAAACAAATTGGCCTTATGTCCAACAATATGTTTTTTATTTGGTTAAAGATAAATAATAAAGATGCTGGCGTTTATCTGGCGAAAGAAAGATATTCATCGGAATGGTTAGGAAAAAATGCTATATCTCCGGATAGTGAAATATTTACTCTATCCCTTACACCTCCTTTTGAATGGATAAGAGATATCAACGAAGCAAATAATTCTTTCATGGAAATAAAAACATTTTTAGCTCTTTTTAAAAAATCTGATGAGGAATTCAAAAAAAATATAGGTAATATTCTGGATCTGCAAAAATGGTATAGGGCTATCGCGATGAATATTTTTGTAGCCGGGGAACATTCAATGAGTAATCATAATTTAAATCTTTTATTTAACGGCGCGACTGGCAAATTAGAACCATTATTAGAAGATATATCTCTAAACAACATACAGCATCATAACGGCGATCCGCAGAAGGCATATATTGGTTTTCCGCTTATTATAAAACGAATATTATCCGATCAAAATTTTTATAAAGAATATATAAAAATACTTAAGGAAATAATTACTGATGCAAATTTTAAAACTTATCTTTTGTTATATGATAATTTTTATCGTGAAATGAAATCAGAATTCTACAGAGATAAAACAAAATATTATTCCGATAATGATGTTGATAACAAAATTGAAGATTACAGAAAACAAGCGATAGAAAATTATAAAACCGCGCAAAAACTAACGACAACGGAAGAATTGCCAATTTTTGACGATATTGAAATATTAAAGAAAGAAGCGATAGATTTCAGCGGCAAAGAATTTCCTAATTTTTATGACATATCCAAAACAGGAGAAGAATTCATAGAAAAACATCCGCAATTTTTTTTATCTGGCAAAAATCTTATTCTCAAAACCGGGATATATAGTTTTTATGAAAATATTATTGTCCCTACTGGATTAAAACTAATCATTGAACCGGGGACCCATTTATTCTTGGGCGAGGGTATTTCTATTGTCTCGTATAGTCCGGTAAAAGCTATCGGTTCTGCCGACAAACCGATAATATTGGAACGGTTATACCCTCAAAAAACATGGGGATCTTTCGCAATGATAAATACCGATGATGCTAATGAATTCAAACATATAAAGATAGATGGTGGCTCTTCATCTGAAAAAATTAACGGCGTAATATTTACAGGAATGCTTTCGGCGCACAACGCGCCTTTATATGTATCTAATTCTGAATTTTCTAACGATAACGATGATGATGCTATTAATGTTAAACAAACAACTGGCGTTATTGAAAATTCTTTATTTACTAATACGGCTGGCGACGCGATTGACCTTGATATAACGAACGATTTTAGCGTTAGAAATAACAGATTCTTTAATATAGGAACGAACGAAAAATCAATTGATGGTGGGGATGCTATTGATATTTCATTCAGCAGTGCCATTATTGATAGCAATAAAATAGAACAATGCGGGGATAAGGGCATAAGCATAGGAGAAAAATCAAAGTCAAAAGCTCTTAAAAATATAATCACCGGATGCGATATCGGCATTGCGGTAAAAGACGCATCAGAGGCATTTTTAGAAAAGAATGCAATCGCAAATAATAATGTTGGCGTAGCGTTGTATCAGAAAAAAGAAATTTTCGGAGGCGCCAGAGCGATACTTAGAGAAAATGTTTTTGAAAACAATAAAATAGATACCGAGAAAGATAAAGAATCAATTATTCAAGAATAATTATGACAAATTATCTTTCAAGATATGAATTCAAATATATCATTCCTCAGTTTATTCTGCCGAAAATAGAAAATGATATTGTGTGTTTTGGTTTCACACGAGATAAAACAAACAATGATAATTATTATATTGTCTCTAGTGTTTATTTTGATACGCCAATATTGACGGACTACTTAGACACAGTAGGGGGATTTTTAAAAAGAAAGAAAATAAGAGCGAGAATGTATGGCGATTATAATACGCCACATAATAGTAATTCTCCCGTATGGCTCGAGATAAAAGAAAAGTATGATATGCTGACTTGGAAAAAAAGGGTATGTATAAATCACAATGATTGGAATCTATTGTTATTTTCTCCAAATGAATTTATCCAGAACGCCATCAAAAGATTTACACGAAAAGAATACGATATTTTGGAAAATTTCGTATTTTGGTTGACATATGAACGAAGGAGACCTTATATTAACATACAATACAAAAGAAAAGCTTTTGAATGTTTTATAAAAGAAGAAAGAATAAGAATTACATTAGATTATGAAATTAAAGCTCAATCAACAGAAAAACTAATGGCTTATGTCGCGACGGATGTGGATAAAGATATGGCGGTGATGGAGGTAAAATTCCTTAAACAATTACCAGAACAAATAAAATTTATATTAACAAAATATAATTTGCGCAGAGACGCTTATTCAAAATACGAAAATGGTATTAAAGCGATAAGGCATTTTTATCCCATACCTCGTTAAAATTTTATGAACCTAAATAATTTTTCATTCTCACCAATAGAAATAAATATGGCAGTGGTGATTTTTAATTTGACACTTGCCACCATATTGGGTTTCGCGATAGCGTTTACCCATCAACGCACTCGTAACGGTCTCTCTTATTCGCAATCTTTTTTCGCAACATTAGTTCTTATAACCGTTATCGCGGCAGTAATAATGACAATCGTGGCAAATAATATTTTCGGCGCGTTGGGTCTTTTGGGCGCGTTTACTTTCATAAGATTCAGGACGATTATCAAAGAAACGCGCGATATTGCTTTTGTTTTTTTCGCGCTTGCCGAAGGTATCGCCGCAGGATTAGGACATTTCGCAACAGCAATAATTTCAACTTTTATTATCGCTTTAATCGCTTATGCGATATATAAATTTAATCTTGGTTCGGTAATAGATAAAAAATGTATTTTACTGATTACCGCTTCGTCTCCATTGGACCAAAATTCAATCAACGAAAAATTAAATTCCGTCGAAGCAGTCGTAACAATGTTAAGTAGTAAAAGACGACAAGATGGATTATTTGATTATACTTTTTCCGTCACCGGAAAACAAATAGATTTTTTGGATAAGACAATAAGTGAATTAACACATTCTCTACCAATCACACAATACGATTTGATTAGCGGCAAAGAATCCATTGAATATTAGAACAGCCTAATGATGATAATTTTTCACTTTTTCGTAAATTTTTACATCAACTAAAAACCGATACCAAAAACCATGCAAAAAATGAAATATTGCTCCTTGCCAGCCATCAAGAAAACCTAATCGAAAAAAGTAACGATAAATGAAATAAATAAACACGCGCAGAAACGGAGGCATTTTGTAATAAAATTTTCTCTGCTTGCTTTCGCCGATATTGCCCGATAAGACTTCCTCCGCTTCGCGAATAGCATAATTTTTGTGTTTTCCCATCCATGCGCGCAATCCTTTTTTGTTGTCATCAACAAAATCATTTTTTAATTTTTCTGTTTCTCCCTCCAAAAGCGCCGCATGCTCATCCATTTTTCTGTCCTGCATTCTCGCTTTCCCTTTTTGCCATAACCGTAAAAACCAAGTCGGATAATAACCGCCGTGTTTTATCCACTTTCCCATAAAATAAACTCTGCGTTTAATGTAGAAACCCGTAATATTGGAATTTGGAATTTGGAATTCGGAATTTGGAAGAAAACACGAAGCAATTTCTTCTTTAAGTTCTTCGGTGAGATATTCATCGGCATCCAACTTCAAAATCCACTCGCCCTTAATATCCACATTATCCAACGCCCAATTAAATTGCTGGGCTTGGTTTTGAAACTTGTGCTGGTAAATCTCCGCGCCGTATTTTTTGACAATCTCCAAAGTTTTATCGGTGGAATAAGAGTCAATAATGATAATTTGACTTACTAGATTCACAATACTTGCTAAACATTTCTCTAAATTAATTTCTTCATTGAAAGTAAGAATAATAACCGAAAGAGATTTTTTCATATTTTAATTTTGTTTGAACGCGTCTAAATAATTGTCTAAAAAATTTAAAACTTCGCGCGCTTCTGGGAATTCCGGCGCCGGGTTTTCAATTTCCTGATGATCAATAACACCTTCAAATTCAATTTTTTTACCGAGATGTTCCGCAACATCTTTTAAGGTAATGGCATTTTGACCGCCGACCTCTATGATTCCAGAATAATCCAAATGAGAAACTATCCAATCAGCGACAAATGAGACAGGTGAAAAACAATAACGGCTTTCCCCTGCCACAAAAACTTTTTTATTTTGCAGTATGTCAATTAAAACACCTTTTTTAAGTTCCTGATTGTACATTGGCCCGAGACGAAAAATTAAATTCTTATCAAACCCGCAAATTTTTTCCGCTGTCGCCTTATGCCGACCATACACCGTATCTAACTGACAACGAGCCGAAACTGTGCTAATCTGCACAAATTTTTTATATTTCCAATCGTAAGTCAAGTCTGCGGTTTTTTGAACCGTTTCAACAAAATCTTTTTTTGGATTCTGTTTGGCCCAAAATCGAGCCGCAGGCATCGCGGAATTTATAATAAAATCAAAATTTTTCTGCTTCGCTTCATTATAATTTTCTCGCGTAACGGCAATAACCGAATATTTTTGAGAACGCAAAAGCGAAGCGTAGATTTCTTTGCCTACATATCCGTTTGCTCCAATCACAGCCACTGACTGCATAATTTTATTCTTTTTTGGATTTTTTCTGTTCTAGATATTCAGCGTGGATAATCGGCGGGTTACTATCGTTCCACTTATTAGAAAGCATAGCTATAGCGGTAACCGGTGTGATCGCATGATAGGCATGAGGAATCCCTTTGGGCGTTCTTATAAATGTGCCTTTGGTCATATGTAAATGCTCCTCCGGCGCTTCCGGCGAATCTTTGGTTATCAATACTAGTGTTCCTTCCACAACTAAAAAGTATTCAACGAATTCCGGATGATAATGATAGCCCCGATGACTGCCTGCAGTGAAATAAAGCATATTCACTTCTACAATCGGTTCTTTTGGATACCATGTGAAAATTCCTCCGCGGCCATCGCGAACGGTATCAAGATTACAATTAGTGCCTAAAATTTCAATTTTCATATGTTTTAATAATATATTAGATAGATAATTTTTACTAGCAAAAACTAGGCTTCTTTTAATTCGTGTTCAACCAATTTTATTACTAAATCATTAAATTTTATTTTAGGACTCCAACCTAATTTTGCTTTTGCTTTGGAAAAATCACCTCGCAGTTCATCAACTTCAGTCGGGCGATAATATATCGGATCTATCTTAACCAAAATATTGCCGTTTTTTCTGTCTATTCCCTCTTCGTTAACTCCCTTTCCTCTCCAATTAATATTTATACCGATATGTTCAAAGGCTTTTTCAACGAACTCTCTTACCGTATGAGTCTCGCCGGTCGCAATAACATAATCATCTGGTTCGGGTTGCTGAAGCATCAACCACATCGCTTCAACATATTCCGGCGCATATCCCCAATCTCTTTTCGCATCCAGATTTCCGAGATGTAACATTTGTTGAGTCCCTTTTTTGATATTCGCGACTCCACGAGCAACTTTTCTCGTTACGAAATTTATTCCCCGACGCGGAGATTCGTGATTAAAAAGTATGCCGTTTACCGCGAACAAATTATAAGCCTCGCGGTAATTCCTTACCGAATGAAAAGCAAAAACTTTGGCTGAACCATAAGGACTTCTGGGGTGAAAAAATGTCTGTTCGTTCTGTGGACTCGGAGCAGAACCAAACATTTCAGAACTTGCCGCTTGATAGAATTTTATTTTCTTTCCGGGATTTTTTAATTCAAATTCTCTTATTATTTCCAAGAGACGCAAAACTCCCAAACCAGTAACATTGGCAGTGTATTCCGGCACATCAAAACTAATTCGGACATGGGATTGAGCGCCTAAATTATAAATCTCATCTGGCGGAAATCTGAATTCATTCGGACCCCAACGATCATAATTTGTCACATTTCCTCCGTAGATGAAACGTGATAAGCTGTGGGTGTCGGAAAGATCTCCGTAATCCCTGAAAATTAATATTCCTTTTTCGTGACAATCTTTGAGAATATGGTCAATGCGTTCTGTGTTTTGTGAAGAAGAACGACGGATGACGCCCATTACCCGATATCCTTTATTCAAAAGAAATTCGGCTAAATAGGAACCATCCTGACCAGTTATTCCCGTAATTAAAGCATTTTTCATATACTTATGCTAAAATAGAAAAAATTTACGGTCAATATTGCCAATACAAGAAACTTTATGTATTATACATACAAAAAAATTTTGCTTACCGGCGGATCGGGCAAATTGGGGAGCGCTATAAAAAATTCAAGATTTTTCCCGAATCTTTTAACTCCTATTCGCAAAGAATTGGATATTACTAATGAGAAAATAGTCAAGGATTACATAGGCAGTCATAATCTAGAGGGTATAATACATACGGCGGCGCTTGTTGATTTAGCAACTTGCGAAAGAAATCCAATTGACGCAATCACAACAAACATAGTAGGCACGGCTAATCTAATACGAGCGGTGCTCGCGAAAAATAAAAATATAAGATTTCTTTTTATATCAACAGATCAGTTATATGACGGAATCAAAGGAAATTTTAAAGAAACCGATTTGCCAAATCCCCCCAATAAGTATGGCTGGACAAAACTTGGAGCGGAATGCGCAGTAAATATTTTGCCAAATTCGTGTATTATCAGAACATCTTTTTTTATTCCGGAAAATGTTATCAAAAATTATGACGATTCGCCAGATGATATGTATTCTTCAAAGCTTGAAATAAATGAACTAGTAAAAAACATTTCTATTGTTTATTCATCTAATATGAGAGGTTTAATAAACATCGGGGATGCCAGAATGTCAAATTACGAAAGGTTTAGTAAATACAAGCCGTCAATTAAAAGAATAAAATTTAAAGAGGTGCAAAAAAGAATATCCGGAACGACTATTTTGCGTGACGCGTCACTTGATTCAACTCAATGGAAAAATTGGCTCAAAAAAATAAATAAATGAAAATTTCCATTATTTTGCCTGTTTTTAACGAAGGCGTAAATTTAAAAATTATTTTACGCATCATACAAGCGATCGTAAAAAGTTCGCATGAAGTTTTAGTTGTTTATGATTTCCCGGAAGATAATAGTATTTCTGTTACGCAAGAAATTCAAAAAACTTACCCGGAAATACGACTTGTTTATAACGATAAAGGACGAGGAGCAATAAATGCCATTAAAAAGGGTGTTGAGGAAGCGAAAGGAAAATACGCTATAACGCTTATGGCAGATGATATCGGACCAATTTTCGCGATTGACGCTATGGCAGACTTAATGGACAAGGGATGCGAGCTGGTTAGTTGCACACGATATGGTTACGGCGGAAAGGTATTTGGCGGCTCGTGGATACAAAAGATTCTTTCAAAAACTGCGAATAAACTTTTCTACTTTCTTTCGTCTTCACAATTAACCGATGTAACATTTGGTCCAAAAATGTTTCGTCCAGACTTTTTTAAAAAGATAACCATTGAATCAAAAAGAGGTTGGGCGGTCGCCTTTGAACTTTCAATAAAAGCGCAAGTAGCCGGTCTCCAAGTCGGAGAAGTACCAATAACTTCAATCAATCGTTTTTATGGCGGAAAAGCGACCTTCTCCTTGGGATCATGGCTCACCGAATATTTGAAATGGTTTTTGAGAGGATTACGAGAACTCCGAAATATTAAAAATTTACCGCCACCACTTTATAAAAAAGCGTTTGAATAAGAATTGGGCGCTTTCTTTTGTTGAATAAGCAAATAAAAAGCATAAAAATATGCCAAAGAAATTAATGGAAATACAATCCATAGAATATTGATACCAAAAATAGTTCTTATCTCGACAATTATTGGAAGCCAAACAATAAAAATTTGAACAAAAGAAAGTTTAAAAAGAAATCGTTTGTCAATTTGAAAAAAAACTGCGAGCAAAAATGGAACGGCGAGTAGAAATGCCGGCCAACCATAACCAATAGATCTTTGGACCGCACCAGTAACAAAAATACTCATAAAATAAGAAGCTAAACCATATATTAAAGCCACTATCAGCCACAAGGGAAATTTGCGCAGAATAAGCTTAAATTGCGAAAATAATAAATAAAATAATATTAAGGGCATAACCCCGAATGTCGTGGAAAGAACAAGAGCGGTATAGATAGGAGCAGAAATATCAAAACGACAAAAACCGATTTTGTTTATCGGATCAATCGGAATATATTGCGGTATGTTTAATACAGATATGGGTTCACAGAGGTTTGGTAAAGTATTGACCCACAATTTAATACCAAATGTATTATTGAAAAAATTGTAAGGCATTTTCAAAATTAGATACGAAAGATTACTAAGATTATGAACATTTGGAAGGCCTAATTCGCTGATTTGATATGTCGTAAAAACAGACAATGCGATTACCATAAAAGTAGCTATTGCTAAAATTCTTTGAGAACGCAAAAAACTTACAATTAATAAAGTTAGTCCCAAAAGAATTGTTGATTCACGGGTTAAAAAAAGTAAAAAGAGAATTAAAAGGCTAGCGGTTTCCATGCGGTAAATAAGAAATAGAAAGAAAAGAGCGATGAGAAAAAGATAAAATGAATCTGGTAAAAAAGTTGCTTGAAAAAGACCAGCGAAATACGGCAATAAAAAAATAGGAATGAAAAAAAATGGCGACTGGGATATTTTTTTAAAAAAAATGGCGCTAGCTATGAAAAAAGAAATTAAGGAAATTATAGAAATGATTGAAAAAGATTGATTGAGATTTAATTCCAAATAAGAACTGATTTGCCCAGTAATAAATGGCTGGAGAAAACGACCCGAAAAAGGTTGTATGACTTCGCTGAAACGACCTTCGGCCATAGCGACATACCATTTTATATCACTGCCATAAACTGGAACCATAGGCGACAAAACCCATAAGAAAACCGCTAAAACTATTGCTACGATAAAAAATTTTATATAATTTTTTAAAAAAAAATCCATTTTAATTTCCGATCAATAAATTTTTGTAGGTATCGATAAATTTCTCAACAATTTTCGGCATCATAAATTGATTGGCAACAAGTTTTTTTCCTTGTTCGCTATTTTTTTTCGCTATTATTGAATTATTGAGAAGCTTGAGAATCGCATCAATGCACGATCGTTCATTTTTATTAATGACAATGCCAGCACCACAACGAATAATATCTGACGCAATGCCGACTGCTTTTGTCATTACGATTGGTAAGCCAAAATACATTGCTTCAACGACTGCCATACCAAAATTTTCCGAGTATGACAACAATACAAAAACATTGCTTTCTTTATAGACAGCAATTTTTTCTTCATCCACAAGTATACCAGTAAAAATAACTTTGCCTTGTAATTGATAATTAACAATGAGCGACTGAACCGTTTTTTTATATCCATCATCTTCTCCAACAATCACTAGCACGGCATTCGGTTCTTTTTTGAGAATTCCAGCAAAAACAGGTATGAGCGTATCAAATCCTTTCTTCCAATTAATTCTTCCAAGCGAAAGAACAATCTTTTTATCCAAACCAATTCCATATTTTTCTCTAAAGTTGATTTTGTTTTTTGTGATCGCTAATTCGTCTGGGTCAAGACCATTTGATATAACCATCGATTTTTTGAGAGGAAACCCCGCTTTTATATATTCTTCTTTTTCCGATTCGGCAGTGAAATGGATTACATTCGCGTTGCGGAGATTGCGTTTCTCAAAAAGAGAAATATATATTTTCTTTTTGATATTGCTTTTCATTCCCAACGGCTCTTTCATTAAACTGCCGCGCGGAGAAATAATATAAGGTTTATGAAATTTCCTGGCATAAAAAGCGCCCAAGGTTGAAACGGAAAGAAAAACTGATGTAATGTGAATAAGATCAAAATCCTTGATATTTTTCGCTAATGCTTGATGCAAAGCGAAAGAATATTCCCAAGATTTCCAAGTAATGGGGAAATAATGAACTTTAACGCCGTTTATGAGCGTTTCTCTGTTCAAGGGGACATTTAATAGTTTATCGCCATTAAGATTAGTTGTGTAAACCGTTACATCTATACCTTTCTTAACTAACCATTTATTAAGATAATGAACGCTCTTAATCGGCCCGCCATAGCGATAAGCGGGAACATAAGTTGGGACGATGTGGAGTATTTTCATACTAGATGCAATAAAAATCTCAAAAAGGAATTTTTAAGAAATCTCGAGTATTAATGGCGAGTGATCCGAAACAATAATTTCCTCTGGCGCGATAAAACTTTTTACCGAAATATCCGGCGAAACAAAAGCATAATCAGAAATATAATCGCCATATTTTTCCATATCTTTATAGAAAACTGTTCTTGTTTTAGAAATGTTGTTTTTTTCTATAAGATTAGAAAAAATTTTATTGAAATTTTTTATACTGGCGCTTGCCGGTCTTATATTAAAATCTCCCATTAATATTTTCCCGCATTTATAGCTATTAAAAAAATCAAGCACTTTTTTCGTCTGATAATTTCTGTCAGGACTATCATCTTTTCCATCCGATTGCCAAAGACCGTGCAAGTTCCCAATCAAAAACTCCTTACTCAAGTCTGTGATTCTCACATACTGAAAACAACCACCATTATGAATTCCTTCTCTTAAAAAAATTTCGTTTTCGATGTCATAGGTAATAAACCCACCGCTGTCTAAAATATTAAATTTGGATTTTATAAAAATTGTTTCTCCCACCAAAAGATGCGCGGGCAATCTTTTCATTTCAAATAAAACTTTTTCAGGAGCGAGCATTTTAACACTCTGAAATTCCCGGAGAATTTTCTGAATTTCGAAGAAGATTGCTTCTTTCGCGTCACTAAAAATAGGGGTATTATTCCTCCTGAGAAAAAATACTTCTTGAAAGCAAAATATATCCGTTTTGTCCGCTTCTTCGCTAATAAATTTTAAAAGGGGGTTAAAAATTTTGCCTCCCCAAATATTCAAAGAAATAATTCTCATTATTTTAAAAGAAAAAAGATTAAAATTTTATTCAATTTCATAACAGAGAACTAAAATCGCATAAGAAAATAATAATGTTGTTGACAATAGACAAAGTTTAGGCGATGGCTAAATCACGATACTATAAATTAAGCAAAATTTGTATGTTCGGTGTGTCGTATTATTTGATACCCTTTAATAAGCTCTTGGATACCTTGATCAAGAGAATATTTTGGTTTAAACCCTGTTGCTTCTATTTTTGCGTTTGAAACAATATAATCTCGCTTATCAGGATCTTCGCCTATTGCCGACTCTAAATACACAAGATGAGGTATGTATTTCTTAATTCTTTCGCAAAGTTCTGCTTTACTTAAATTCGCGTCGCTTAAGCCAAGATTATATGCCTGATTTTTCATCGTATTGAAATTCGCCATACAATGAAGAAACGCGCGCGCTACATCGCGAATGTGAATATAATTTCTTTTGAAATGCGGTTCAAAAATTACAATACTTTTGTCTCTCATCGCGCGATGGACAAAATCATTTACTAACAAATCAAGTCGCATACGGTGACTCATACCAAAAACGGTCGCAAGCCGAAGCGTAATCGCATTCCCGGCATTAAGCACGGCTTTTTCTGCTTCTACTTTAAGCTGGCCATAAAGAGAAATCGGGTTCAAAAAAGAATTTTCATCACAAAAGATACCTTTGCTACCTACGCCATAACCACTATTCGTATTAGGAAAAATGATACATTGTTCTGATTTTCGTAATTCAAGAATCATCTTTATCGCATCAAGATTCACGGATTTCGCGGCAATAGGGTCGCGATCGCATGCTGGAGCGCCAACAATACACGCAAGAGGAAAAATATAATTTTTATCTTGCAAAAGTTTGCTGGTAAGTTCTCTATTTCTCGCATCGCCGCGAACAACTGCGAGTTTTTCATTATGAGCGCAATCAACGAGCGATGTTTGCCCATACATAAAATTATCAAGAACAGTTACCTCGTGTCCTGTATTTAAAAGTTCTGGCACAAGCACTGAGCCAATATATCCCGCGCCACCGGTTACTAAAATTTTTGCCATAGGAAAATTTAATTATTTTTCGTTATAAAAATCTCCGTATTCAACTAATATTGTCGGTTTATTATCTTCTCTTTCTAGGGCTCTTTTGTATGCCGGAAAAATCATTTCCGGTTCAGTTAAATCTTCAATTTCAATATTATTTACGAGGTGTCGAAAAGCAACTACGAAATTACTTTTATGCTGATGCCCGGGATCAAGCGGACGCACACTGCCCACCATTGTTTTTATAATAACTTTCGGTTTTAATTTGCCTTGCGAAATTTCCGGAATTTTATCTAAATGATTAACTAATTGATTCAAAGCAATAATAAGGAAATTAAAACGCGGGAAAATACTCACAGGGATAAATCCCCCGAGCGCGAGACCAATAGAAATTCCCATTTGGGTTTCCTCAAACACCGGCATTTCAATTTTTTTATCAGTTAGGATATCTTTCATTGAGGTGTAAATGGCATTCCCTGGATAACCTACGCTCTGTCCGATAAAAATTGTTTTTGGGTGCATGGCAAGTAAAGCCATTGATTTTTGTATCTCTTCAAGATATTTCATCCCGTTAAAAATAGAATACGGACGCAGAAAGCATCTCGCGTTCTGTTATCGTTTTTTTTGACTTTTGATTTTTTATATATGCCATATATTTATTACGCGTCCGTGATTTCTAACGGGATCATTCAAAAGGTCACCCAATTACCCGCGCCAACATGGGGCCATTTTTTCTTATAGTGATAATAGATGATATTGCCTCTATTTTGCGAAAGATAGTCAGGATTTTTTTCTTCTTCATTACTGTAACCCCAAACAATTTTGGTTGGCGTCCCGACACTCTCGTCGTTATCTTCAATCACAAATGTGATTGGTAATTTATGGAGATCGGCATATTTCGCGTTCTCGTAAAATATCCCTGTCTCGGCCGTCATATCACCAATAAAACACCATACATGTTGGTTTTCGTTTTTGCGTTTTATAGCGAGTGCTGTTCCTACCGCAATCGGCACAATACCTCCGACAATGGCTGATGTGAAAAATTTGTGTTCCGGAAAACAAAGGGTAATACTATTCCCTTTTAAAATTTCCATTTTTACCTTTTCTCTTGGTACGCCATGAAGTAAAGCATGATAGTGACTTCTCCAAGCAGAAAAAATCCAAGCATCCGGTTTAATTTTTTTGAAGATTTCAATCAATTGATCTTCGTTGCCATCCGAAAGATGAATCGGCGCTTTGATTTTTCCCGCACAATAAATATCAGCAATTTCTTTCTCAAATGCTATTAATTCTTCTTTTGTCATATCAATTTATAATATCAAATTATTTTATAAAATCTAGTTGACAATAATTTTATTTTATGCAATGTATATAAGAATATACCCCAAGCATTAGCTTGGGGCAATTAATTAAAATATATCAATACCACTTTAATATCTTTTCTGCGATATCTTGAACATCAAATCCGTATTTTTTCCAAATGGCTTCTCTGCCGCCTAAATCAAACACAAATAGATCGCCTTGTCCAATTCTCAAAAGTGGTTTTTTAAATCCATTATCTACAAAAAGTTCCGCGATAGCGCTACTCATACCACCAGCAAGAAAATCTTCTTCGAGAGTAACTACACCTTTCACTGTTTCCAAATAATTAAAAAGAATATTCTTGTTAATCGGTTTCAGACGAAATAAATCAATTACTTTTGCACTGATTCCGTTCTTTTCAAGTTCCGAGGCAACTTTGATGGCTTGATGGACCATAATACCGGTTGCGATAATAGCTAAATCTTTTCCTTCCAATGCTACCATTACACCATCCAAAAAATTAATTTGTTCATTTTTATGCAGGTTCGGTAAGTATCCACGATCAAATCTGATATACTGTGGGGCATTATGATTGTAAGAAATTTCGGCGAGCGCTTCTGCCGTCATGTTATCCGCGGGACTCCAAATTGTAAGATTAGGCCACACTCGCATTGCGGCAACTACTCCTACGGCATGATGGGTTGGTCCCATAACATCATACGCGTATCCGGAACCAACGCCCAAAAGAGTTATGGGGAGATTCATCGCGCAAACATCAAGTTTTACAAATTCCAAGCATCTTAGCGTAATAAACGGGTCAATGGCATACGCCCAAACTTTTTTTCCTTGAAGCGCATAACCACACGCCATACCAACCGCTTGCTCTTCGGCAATGCCTACATTCCGAAACTGGCCAGAGAGTTCAGAAATCTTATCCATCCCTTTGGCGCCGTTATCAGCGCTGATTAACATCGTATTTTTATCTTTTTTGAAAATTTTATAAAGCGCGTTAAAAAAAGCATCGCGCTGAACTATTAGAGGTTCATTCATATCGCATCTCCTTTTGTTTCAAGCTCAAGTTTTTCTTTCTCAAGCTCTACTCTTACAGATTCAAGAATTTCGCCTGATGGCACTTTATAATGCCAACCGCGTTTATTCTCAAGCTCTTTGGATCCTTTTCCTTTGATGGTGTCCGCAATAATCGCAAGCGATAACCCAGAACCAGTGTGTTTTCGCATATCAGCAAAAGCATTAAAAATTTGAGAAAAATTATGTCCGTCAATAATGCGAACTTCAAATCCGAATGCTTTGAGTTTTTCCGGCAAAGGATCAAGCAATACATCTCTTTGAGTTTCATTTCTATCAGTAAAGCCGATTGTAAATTGATGATTTCTATTCACAACTAAAATTAAATTATCAAGTTTCAAGCGATTTACGGTAAGCATCGCTTCCCAATTAGAACCTTCATAAAGTTCACCATCTCCCGTGAGACATATTGTAAGCCAAGATTTACCATCAATTTTTGCGGCATCAGCCATTCCGGTGGCTATTGGAAGTCCGTGGCCAAGAGAACCAGTAAGAACATCAATGCCTTTGGTGCTTGGTTCAGAATGAACACCAAGCGTGCTTCCATCGCCTAAAAAATTATCAAGGTCAGAAAGCGGGAAAAAACCGACATCGGCAAGAACCGGATAAAGACCTAAACCCGCTTGTCCTTCGCTTAAGATAAATCTATCACGATCCTCCCATTTAGGATTTTGAGAATCAAACCGCAAAATTTTTCCGTGGTAAAGAGCGACAAAAAGTTCTGCTAAAGAAAAAGCTGTGGTCACATGACCACTTTTCGCTTTTACTCCCATTTCAAGAACAGTCCTTCTTAGCCAATTTGCTTTAATAGCTAAAGAATTGTAATTTATCATCTTGTTTCCTTACATTGAATTGTTAAAAACTGAAATAAAGATAGCTAATCTAATTTAAAATAGCAACTGACCAAATTATGAATTTATTCATAGCAATACGATTATTTATTATATTTTTATTTTTAAATATTTAAGGAAATTGTTTTTATTGAGATTCACCAAAGTGTCATCTTAGGTTATAATATCTAATTTTTGTCAATTGACCATAATTTCCCCAAGAAGTAATCTTTTCATAGAACATTAAAATAAAATTTTAATTATTATCTATGATTATAGTTCGCACTCCTTTCCGCGTTTCTTTCTTCGGGGGCGGGACGGATTATCCCGCATGGTATGAAAAAAATGGCGGGTCGGTGCTTTCTGCTTCCATCAATAAATATTGCTATATTACCGTAAGACATCTCCCTCCTTTTTTTGAACATAAAACAAGGATAGTTTGGTCTAAAATTGAATTAATAAATCACATTAACGAAATCCAGCATCCTACTGTTTCAGCGATTATTAAATTTCTCAATTTGGGCGATTCCGGCTTAGAAATTCATCATGAAGGCGACCTGCCGGCGAGAAGCGGATTAGGATCGAGTTCTTCTTTCGCTGTGGGATTATTACATGCGCTTTACGCCCTCAATGGAAAACTAATTACAAAACATGAACTTGCATTAAACGCTATCTATGTTGAACAAAAAATAATGAAGGAAAATGTCGGTTCTCAAGATCAAGTAATTGTTTCTTATGGAGGTTTTAATCGCATAGATTTTGGCGATTTAAATAAGGTAATAGTGTCGCCAATTACTATAACTGAACAAAGATTAAATTTATTCCAGCAACACATAATGTTATTTTTCACCGGTCTTGCTCGCAATGCTTCGGAAATTGCCGGAGAACAAATCAGAAATATTACCAAGAAAGAAGTGGAATTAAAAACAATGCAACAAATGGTTGATGAAGCTATTAAAATACTTGCCAATAACAATGGTGAATCGTTTGATGATTTTGGAAAATTACTTGATGAAAATTGGAAATTGAAAAAAAGTTTATCATCGCAGATTAGTTCACCTTATATTGACGAAATATACAAAAAAGGAATAGAAGCCGGTGCTTTAGGAGGAAAAATACTTGGCGCTGGCAGTGGCGGATTTATTCTATTTTTCACAAAACCCGATAAACAAGAAAAAATAAAAAAAGCTTTGAAAAATTTCCTGTATGTGCCAGTTAAATTTGATTACTTAGGCAGTCAAATCATTCATTATGATCAGACTAATAACTTTTAAAAACTCTGTCTTGTGAAATAGGATGGAGTTTTTTAATTCAAATTATTTGACATTATAAAATAATATTTTAGTATACATAATAGTTCATTGAAATAACTTAGAGAAATTTATGTCTAAAAAAATGGATGTTGTTCTGATTGCGCCTGGCGATAGAGAAGAAATTTATCAATCGCTTGGTAAGGATCATAGTGCTATTGAACCGCCTGTTTGGACGGGTCTTCTTGCGACATTTTTGAGAAATCGTGGGTTTTCCGTGAATGTTATTGACGCAAATGCTGAAAATTTAAAAGCGAATGATGTAGCAAATCGAGTAACAGACATTAACCCATATCTTACAGCTCTTGTTTGTTATGGCCATCAACCGAGCGCTTCAACGCAAGTTATGCCTTCTGTCGGAAAAATCGCACGGGCAATTAAAGAAGATAATATATCTCGTAAAATTATTATGGTTGGCGGACATGTTGCCGCTCTTCCCGAACAAACGCTTCGCGAAGAATCAGTAGATTTTGTTTGCACTGGCGAAGGTCCTTATACTCTTGACGCACTTCTGCAACTTTTAAAAAACAATTCCGCGGATTATAAGAAAGCGCCCGGAATTATGTATTGGGAAGATAAACATATTGCGCAGACAAATCCGGCGCCAAATGTAACGCAACTGGATATTGAAATGCCGGGAATAGCCTGGGATCTTCTTCCTATGAATCTCTATCGCGCCCATGGTTGGCACTGCTACGCACATCCAGATAAACGTCAGCCATACGCATCGCTTTACACTACGCTTGGATGTCCTTTTAAATGCACATTTTGTTGTATCCAATCTCCTTTTAAAGAAGGAGAAAAAGCGCTGGGTTTAAAACCGACATTGAATAGCTATCGTTATTGGAGCCCCGAGACAACCATAAAACAACTGGAGTTTCTCGTAAGAGAATATGGAGTTTACAATGTGAAATTCGCGGACGAAATGTTCGTATTGAATAAACAGTATGTGATGAAGTTATGTAATCTTATTATAGAACGCAATCTTAATTTAAATATTTGGGCGTATGTACGCATTGATACCGCGGGAGATGACGAGCAACTAGAAATGTTACGAAAAGCTGGTTTCCAATGGCTCTGTTTCGGCATTGAGTCCGGGGATTCAAAAGTACGAAACGATGTAGACAAAGGATTTGCTCAAGAAAAAATTTTTTCAGTTGTTGAACGGGTGCAGAAAAAGGGTATTTATATAATCGGAAATTATCTTTTTGGCTTACCAGAAGATGATTTGAACACTATGCAGAAGACGCTTACTCTAGCGATGGACTTGAATTGTGAGCAGGCTAATTTTTATTCCGCAATGGCCTATCCTGGCTCGCAACTTTATCGCACTGCCATTGAAAAAAAATGGCCTCTGCCAAAAAATTGGAGCGGTTTTTCGCAACATTCGATAGATAGTGCCCCATTATCCACCAACCATCTTACTGGCGCGCAAGTCTTAGAATTTCGCGATTGGGCATGGAATACATATTTCACTAATCCTTATTACCTCGCGATGGTTGAACAAAAGTTTGGAAAAGAAACTGTTGATAAAATAAAACAAAAAACATCAATTAAATTAATCAGAAAAATATAAAAATTACCAAAATTAAAATCCGCTCCTTAGTAGCGGATTTTTGATTATTTTATTTCAACATTTTTTTATGGTTTTTGAATAACCTTCTAAAATTTTTTTAATTTTTTGGATAAGACGATTCATTCTTTTCTTTATAATAAGTTTTTTAAGTCTATTTTTTTCACTATCAAATCGCACATACCCAACATGATCTTGCCCTGGATATTTAAAATCAATTACGATATCTTCCCAAAGATTTTTTAGTCTATCATACACTAATGGGTTATTCGGATCTGAAAGTAATCCATCGCTTGATTTCCGATTGTAAATTCTCTGTTTGGCAGTTTTTTCACTACAAATAACTTCCAGGGTAATAACTCTGGTTTCGCAAGATGAAGCTATACCATAAAGTTGATGTCTGCGAAAGCTATAACGATTGACGCTGTCAATAATAACTCCTTTCCCATTTCTTAAGTTTGCGGCAGTTTGTTTGTCAATTTCCCGAAGAACTGGATCTTGAGATTTAGGCATTCGTTTCATACCTTGTTTACGACGAATTTCGTTTTGCTCTATAACTACATAATTAGGAATGGCGTTCTTAAGAACATTAGCAACGACGGTCTTCCCTGTTCCTGGTAAACCACAAAGTAAAATGAGAAATTTTTCTTCGAAATTATTTTCCAATTTCATATTTCATAATAATAATGACTGCATTATATATTACATAAAATTTCTTTTTTGAGTCAATTTTCAAAAAATTTTTTAGAAATTCCAGAATAAAAATTCCTTAAAAATTACGCGGAGCATATAGAGACCACCTTTGAATCTTCCGAAAATTCCCGGCCAGGCGCGACTTTTATTGATGTCCCCTTTCAATCGCGCCGGTTCGTCGGCTGGAATATCAATAATTTTCAGTTTCTTTTTTGCCGCGCGGATTGCGATTATAAGCTCGAAAATTTCATTTCTGCGTTCAAAAAGTTTTAAGGAAAAAAATAGCTCTTTTCTGAACGCTTTATACATACCTAGGGCGTCGGTATAATGTCCGCTGAAAAAGAGATTGATCATACTGGTAAACATTTTGTTGCCGAAAGCAGTAAGCCAACTATCATCTTCGCTTTTCGCGCCTTTTGCGTAACGCGAAGCAATCGCTATATCGTAACCTTCTTTTATTTTCTCAATAAGAAGAGGAATGACTTCGGGTATTGAGTTGTTGTCGGGGCTAAAAGGGATAATGATATCGCCGGTCGCCGCTTCAAAACCTTCCCACCAGGCGGCAATACTGCCTGGTTTCTTTTGTTGAGTTACCGTGAGACCCAATGATTCTAGATATTCTCGCGTGCCGTCTGTTGAATGAGCGTCAATGATTATAAATTCATCTACCCATTCCTTTTTTATCCGCGGCATAATTTCTTTGAGCCCCCTAATTTCATTTTTGGTCGGAATAAATAGTGTTATTTTCATAGATACAAATGATATGATATATTGTAGAGAAATTAATAATGAATTTCAAGCAAAAATGAGTTTCCATAAAATATCCCATTCAACAATTCTTCTTAGTTTATTCGTGATTGTTTATGCTTCAATAATTATTATTTATCCGCGGGTTGGAGCTGATAACGACTACCACTTTTTAAGAACTCTCCAGTCTGGTGAACCACTGATAGAAAGTAGTGCGAATTTCCCCTATACGGACACGATTCGCACCGTTGGTCGGTATATGCCAATGGTCAGCATGGAATATAATTTTATCGGCCTTTTTTCTCGTTCGCCAAATCCTTTCTGGTATTATTTCTACCATGCGGCGCAATTGCTAGTATTTGCAATCTTATTTGTAAAACTTCTCCAAAAAGCGAATTCAAAAAAAATCCTTTCTTATGCAATAACTGTTGTTTTATTTTTACTGCCGGCTTCTACCATCGGTTGGTTCCGCTTACAAAACCAGGAACGCAATGTCCTATTCTTCTTCGTCGTCTTTCTTCTTGCTTATCTTTCTTTCGCTAAGAGTCAAAAGATCTGGAACTTTCTTCTTGTTTTAGGAGCGGCGAATCTTGCCATTTACTACAAAGAAATATCTTTCTTAGCTTTTGGCGTTTTCGCCATCGCGCATCTTATCTTTCTGATGAAGAAAGGAAAGCCAAGAAAAATTGAGATGGCGCTTGATGGGCTCATTGTGTTGAGTTCGGCTGTCTATCTCTTACTTTATTATTTTATCGTTTACCAAAATTCATCTTTAACTTATTTACCGCATGTTTTTTCGTTGATAAGCCGAATCAAGGTTTTTGCAAATTATGCGTTTTTTAGCGATTCAATTCTAGTTTTAATCCTTTTGCCGCTCACGATTTGGAGACTTTATAAGATATTCACAAAGAGGGCTGAAATAGAACCAATCTGGGACGCCATACTTCTCGGCGCATCAGCTTATATTGGGTCTTTCTTTATTTTGAACCTGTATGGTCCTTATTACCTTCTTCCTGCTTACGGGTTAGGATTGCCGGCAATATTGTATTTTTTTAAGGATTATTCTTTAAAAACCTTGCCGTTGTTTTTCAAGATTGCTTCGGGAGTTACGATATTTTGTCTTGTATTCAATGCTATTCCTTCGGGGTTGTATTATCTTACCTATAATAAATACTATCCGGTGAATTTTAATAAAACGGCGGATTTCCTCGTTGAAGATATCAATGCGCGAGCGGAGAAAGAACCTGAACGGAAACCGAGTATTTTTATTTATGGGGTTGGAACCGACAGCGAAACTTTTCAGGGTGTATATTTTCTTTGGTATGATTTTTTTGATCACAAAGGACTCAATACCGCAAAATATGATATGAAAACTGATGTTCAAACTACCACTGACTATGCTTCCTTTTCAAAGATTAGACCTCCTTTCGCTGTTTTTGAACCACATCCAGCCGCAACGCCAGAATCTGGGGATTATTTACTACTTGTTCCTTCAAAAAGTATTATTTCCGTGGATCTTAAAACAATTGGAAACATAAAAAAAGGTTATGATTTGATTTTTGAAACAAAAAGTCCGCTAGCCTTTCCGAACATTAATTTAAAAACATTCGTAAAATATTTTCTAGGGAAAAAAATAAATGAGGGCAAGATGAAAAATCTTATAACAAATAAAAATGATAACTTTGGCACTCTACCAAATTTTTATATCTTTAGAAAAATATAGAAAAGTTTTAAGTTCGAAAAAATTTCTGATAAAATTCAATGGTTTTCCTTATCCCATCATAAAGTGAAATTTTTGGTTTCCAGCCAAGTTTTTTTATTTTTATTGAATTCAAAAATTTTCTTTTCGCACCATCCGGCCGAGAATCATCAAAACGCACTATTCCTTCAAAACCGACAATTTTTTTGATTTTCTCCGCGAGATTACGAATGGAAATTTCTTCACCGCTTCCGATATTATAAATCTCGCCAGGAATCTCGGAATTTTCCATTAAGAAAACACTTGCCTCAGCAAGATCGTCAACATAAATAAATTCTCTGAGCGGCTTTCCGCTCCCCAATATTACCACTTCTTTTTCGCTATTGGCTTTCGCATCGCAAAATTTTTTAATAAGAGCTGTGAGAACATGACTATTTTCTAAATCAAAAACGCTCCCAGGGCCATAAATTGTCGCAGGAATTGCAGTGAAAAAATTTAGACCGTCTTCAGCGGCAATCGCTCGACAAAATTCAACGCCCACAATTTTTGCGACAGCGTATGCCTGACTTGTTGATTCAATTTCACCGGTTAAATATGCGTCTTCTTTTATAGGTTGCGGAGCGCGTAACGGATATATGCAGGAAGCCCCGAAAAACAGAAGCTTTTTTGTTTTGTTTTCTTTTGCCGCTTCGATCACATTCAGTTCAATCTTTAAATTCTCGGCTATCAAATCGGCTGGTTGCTTAATATTCATCGCTAAACTTCCTGATTTTCCAGCTGAAAGAAAAACATGTTCTGGTTTGTTCTTTTCAAAAAATTTTTTAACCGCTCTGGCGTTCTTTAGGTCAAGTTCTTTTTTTGTTCTCAGAATCAAATTTTTAAAACCTCTTTGTTGAAAATTACGCAAAATAGCTGCTCCTAATGCATCTTCGTGATAAGCCACATAGATAGATGAATTTTTTTCCATCATTAATTGCTTTTTATTGCCTCCAAAACTATTTTCGAAATAAACTTTATGTCTTCCGATTTTAAAGACGGGTGATTCGGCAAAAAGAAGCCGTTGTCATGTATCTGATCAGCCATTGGGAAACGGATTTCTCCATAACGTTCGGACCAAAACGGATGGCGACCAAGATTGCCCGCAGAAAAGACGCGCGTCTCAACACCGTTTTCTTTAAGGGCATTCACGATTTTTTTTCTTTGTTCGATACTTTTCGCAAGCGCGCCAAAATGGATACTGCAAATTATGGAATCTAATGGAGGTTTTTGGATATATAAATAATTTCCTAATATTTGCTTGTAGTGGGCGTGATTTTCCCCTCGCCGCTTTATTAACCAATCCATTTTGTCTATTTGGCGAATACCGATGAATGCTTGCAGATCTGTCCCGCGTAAATTAAACCCTGGGATATAGAAAACAAAGGGCGCGTGAAAATCATCAATATTATATTTTTTCACAAGTTCATTATGTTGAGATTTGGATAAATCTTTATCCCAACCGTGGCTCCGCGCCGTGAGTAAAAAATTATTGAATTCGGGATTATTTGTTGATACCATTCCGCCTTCAATTGTGGAAATCTGGTGACCAAAATAAAACGAGAAACTAGCCATATCCCCAAAAGAACCCACTTTCTTCCATTTATATGAAGCGCCCATCGCGGCACAGGCGTCCTCAAGTAAAATAAAATCATATTTTTCTTTTAATTTTATCAACTCGTCCATTTTATGGGGGACACCCAATACCTGAACCATAATAACTGTTGATGGCTTGTGTTCTATAAGTAATTTTTCGAGATGATTTAAATCAAGACCGAATGTATCTTTATCCGCTTCGCACATAATCGGTTCAAAACCAAACTGTATTGCTGGCGCAATCGTTGTGACCCAACCGACCGAAGGAACGATAATTTTTTTATTTTTAAGACGACCAGATAGAAGCAGAGCGTAATACATTAAGAGGTTCGCTGAAGAACCGGAATTGCAAAAAACAGAATGTTTTTGTCCGATCCAATCACTCCATTTTTTTTCAAATTCAAGCGTAAGCGAACCTTTCGTAAGACGAGGGTATGTTTTTAACCAACTGATTAATTCGTCGATGTCCTGATTGTCTATTGTGTCTTCGGCGAGATAATATTTAATTTGCATAATGATTGAATCTTATTTCAAAAAAGAATATTTTTCAATATACTGTATTTTAACAAGGTTAATTTTTCCGAGCCACAACAGCGATGACCCAATACGGATAACGAAATATTTTTGTCAGCGGCCAATCGAAAATCGTAAGTGGTCTCAATAGTAGCGTCACAAACCATCCGAAATGAGGATAAATAGCATCAAGTTTTTTTGTTATCCGACAAATTATTTGAGATATAAATCCAACAAGATATTCTTCGCTTTCTAATACAAATTTATTTTCTTCAAGAATATCCCGCATTTCACCAAATTCATAGCCCCATCGCACATGACTACCATCTTCAACTTCAGTAATATAATCACCAGGAAAATGACGATAATGTTTATATGGGGTTGTTAATATTAATTTCCCACCCGGATTAAGCAATGAAAAAAAATCTTTAACTAGCTTTCTATCGTTTAAAATATGCTCAATTGTTTCAAAACAAATAATTTGGTCGAATGTTCCGATCTTTGCGGAAATTTGATCAAGTTTTCGTAAATCCTCATCAAGAAAAATGATTTGTTTCAATCCAAGTATGTTTGTACGCGCACGAGCTACTGCATTGTTTCTTTTGTCAACTGAAATGCCCACTACTTCATTCCCACATTTCGCGGCATAAAACGATAAAGCACCCGAACCACATCCGGCATCGAGAGCTCTTAACTTGCCTTTCTTGAATTTCTTCTTTAACCATATATAGCGATCAAAGGAAGCGGAATCAGAAAATAAAACCGTAAGAAAAGGACCAAATATTTTTAATGCTAATTTTTGCATGATAACAAAACGAATTCTGACTCCTTAGATTTAAGGAAATGAATAATTTCCTTTGATATGCATCGCAACATTATTCCACTTTTTTTCAAAATTTAGCGTGAGTGTTTTTTTGATAAGACGAGGATAGTTTTTCAGCCAGTTAATTAGTTCATTAATATCCTTATTATCAATTGTATCTGCGGCAAGATAGTATTTGTCGACTTCATAAGTGCTAATAATACACCAAGAAAAAATAATTGAAACATTAACGAATACTATAGTTTTGACCTTTGTTGGGAATGCTCTTCGTAAAACTTTTTCTGTTCTTCAACCGAGTTAACAACGATCTCATTTGGTCGAGCTTTGATATAGACGGATGGATAAAACCACTTATTAATTAACCAACTTGACGAACATAAATCATTAAGTTTCACTACCCAAGAATTAACTTTTCCGAGCGCGCGACTTTGAAAAATCGGATATAAAATCGTTGCTGTTACGGCTATAAAATATGGATGGAAAAGAAATACGGCGAAACCGTGATAGCGCATCGAAATAATCTCGAATCCGGAATGGTTGAGGAGCAATTGAATAGAGGCGGGAGAGTAAATGTGATAATGGAGAGAATCATCGTCGTAAAGTTGGAGAGATATTCTTAATTCCCCCCCCTCCTTCAATGCGTTTCGAATGTTGAGTAGTGCGTCCCTATCATTCCAAACATTTTCAATCACCTCTGGAAGAAGAGCAAAATCAAGTTCCTTTATCGGAGGGACGAATTCTAACGATTGTTGAAAATATTTATCGCCTGGAATGCCGGGATTATCAACAATGTCAAGAAGATACACTTCACAATTTTTTGCAAGCGCTGAGTAATCTCTAAGCAAATAGTCGCCAGTTAACAAAACTTTCCCTCTAACCCCCTCGGTAAAAAATCTGTGCGCGATAATAGGAGTTGCAAAATCGAGGTTGGTTTTCTTAGGAAATAATTTTCTGAAAAATTTTTTGATTAATTCCATAATCTACTTAGTATTATCAGACCGTAAAGTTTCCTTCTGAATTTAAAAAATTTTCTCTACGGATTACTTTGGCAAGTTTCTTCTTAGAAACTCTTTTCTTAAAAATACTCCGCGCTGCGAAACTGAAAAATCGATAGATTATCCTTGGAATAAAAAATACGATCGTTGCCACGATTTCGAAGAAGGAAAAATCGGCAAAAAATTCACTGAGCAATTTTCTACTTTCAGTAATATTCAAAAAAGAACTTTTGAAACCAGATTTGAAAAAATAAATCAATGTGGTTGAGAGCATTTCAGATCCGATAAAAATTTTTATTCCACGATAGAAATGTAAATATTCTTGTTGATAAGCATGCGCGTAGCAGAGAAAGTGATAATAGTACCATTTAAAAATTCCTGCTACTGAATCTTGGTTAAACGAATCAAAAGTTATGCTTTGATATTGAATTATCTTCAAAAAGATCAGCGAATTGTCCCAAACGAATGATTTGTAATTTCGGAGAATGTGCAAAAAAAAGAGCATATCAGTACCGAATAATCGCAAATACATTTTTCGTAATTGTTCCGGGAAAGATAGGTTGTCATAATATTCCTTCATGAAATACTCCATAAAATCTTGAGCATCTTCTCTTCTAACAAACGCCATTATACTAGAAACACCGATCGTACTTCGATAAAGTCTTCGCACAAACCATTCACGAGAATAAATATCTGAAGAAATATTAATTTCACTATGATATTCAAATTGATTATTGCCTGTATCTAGCAATGTTATTATTTTCGGCACAATACCCGCAGCATCTGGATATTTTTCAAAATCATTCACTCCTTTTTCTATAAAATCCCGCGCAAGCCAATCGTCGGCACCGGGGAAAATTACATAACGACCGCGCGCAAACTCAAATGTCTTTTTTAAACACTTCGCGATGCCTATTTTTTCATCAAGCCGAAAATATTTAACCCTTGAATCATATTTAGTATATTCTTCTACTATTTTCTGACTTGCATCTATTGAAGCCTCATCTACAAGCACAATTTCAATGTTACCGTATGTTTGATTAAGACAACTTTGAATAAGCCGATGAATATATTTGTCGGCATTAAAAAAAGTTGTGCAAATACTAACTAATGGCTTTCCATCTTTATCCATATTAATAATTTATTTTTGCCAAAATGTATTGTTACCTGACTTTTCCATCAATCGATAGCCATATCCTTCAAGAATATTTTTCAATTCAGCGGTGTCATTATGTTGATCTAAAAATTCTATGATAATTGCCGGCGCTTGCGCAGATGGAATACTCAATAAATCCGGCGCGCCTTTTAATGTTGCTGTTTCTCCACCATCAATGTCAATTTTTATCACATTCGGTTTTACACCTGTAATTTTTACTAAATCATCTAAAGAAATCGCTTTGCGTGTCGTTGTCGCGCCATAATTAACAAATCTTACTTCTGTTCCGCTTATTCCCGTTGCCGCGTTTTCCACGCGAATATTCAGATGATTGACTTTCGCGTGTTTTTTAATTTCCTCGCAATATCTTTTATCTATATCTACTGCCACTATATGCGGTATGTTATGAAGAGCGGCGACAATGGCATAAAAACCAAACTGAGCTCCGATGTCCCAAAAACAATTTGCATTCTTTAAACACGGCTCAATGAGAGCGCGTTCTTGCGGCTCATAATCCATAATATCTTTTGTTTTCAACCAAAAAGCTATGTTCGCGGTAGGGAACCCGCGAGTGCTTAGACATGCTTCCTTGCCATTCGCGATGATTCGAACGGAAGACGGCAAAAATAACCACGATTTAACAAAAAGGCGAAGTTTTCTGTAACTGTAAAGAAATGAAAGAGGTAAAAATTTTTTTAAGATTTTTTTTGTCATAAATTATGTCGCGTGGCTAAAATTTCTTTATATTTCGTAAAAAGTTTTTCGCCGTAATCGTTCCAGGTGAAACCGCTTGATACTCTTTGCATGGCCGATTCTCCCATTTTACGACAAATTTCTGGATTATCATGGAAATAGGTTAATCTGCTTTTCAGAGCTTCAACATTTCGAATAGGAATAACGAAACCATCAATGCCTTCTCTGACGACATCTTCTCCGCCGGTATTCGGCGTGTGAATCACCGGCAAACCGCAAGCCATAGCTTGGAGTTGAACCATACCAAAACCTTCCTCAATTGAAGGCATAACAAAAACTGACCCCTGTGAATAATATTTATAAAGTTCACTCCGTGAGATATGTCCCACATATTTGAATTTACCATCATATTTTTTGAAAAATGGTTTTATTTCTTCATTTATGGACCCACAAAGCATTAATTCTGAATTGGGTAGATTTAATTCAGCAAACGCGCGAAGTAAGTAATGTACTCCTTTTCTCAATAACATTCCTCCCGCAAAGATGACCCTGAAAATATTATCTTTCTTGAGAATTTTTTTGAAAAGCGATAAATCAACGCCAAAAGGCATACATATCAATTTATTTTCAGAGAAACCTCGTTCGAGGAAACTCTGTCTAACAAAAGAAGAAGGAACATAAATATAGTCGGCTTCTTCATATTCCATGAGTTCTTTTTCTACTAATCTTGGATCTGAGAACTGAATTTTCAAACCGAAATTTTGATATTCTTCGCTCAAAATCTTTTTCTGATTAAGAATATGCGAATTACCTCTTTCAATTATCGTAATAGCGCCTTTTTTCTTTGCCGCTCTAAGCCCATGCAACGAAAGACTCGCGAGACCGGTAAATATATCTGCTTCGTTAATAAAAATGGAACCAAAACGATCAAATGTTTCGGTAGTAAGATATTGCGGGTTGTAGAACCGCTGGATTGAGTAGGGTAAATGTTTCCAACTTCTTGTTAGTATTTCCGTTGCTATTAATGATCGAATTTTTCTTCTTGGGATGCCAGCGCGCGTCGCCAAAAATTTAGGAAAGGAAGTAATAAGTTGCGACAGAGCGCCTCTTTTCTCTAATTCCCTTGCTTGTTCAAAAGACCAAAACCTGCCACCGGAAAAAATAATAACCTTCATAATATAAATAGGTAATTAGTGGTAATCGTAACCTATGGATGACAAAATATCCATATGGTTACAAGGCAAAAGAACGTTTTCAGTTGTGCGGCCAACTTTGAGAGGGG